>WLWD01001223.1_pt1 | contig 151273 bp, 119 predicted proteins | sample 6712731 | NCBI WGS metagenome assembly WLWD01 (sample SAMN12718690, study PRJNA576275) | sponge metagenome | isolation source: marine sponge | host: Mycale hentscheli | place: New Zealand: South Island, Marlborough, Capsize Point | collected 2014-11-01
TCGCATTTTTGGTGCTTTATTACATTAGTAATATTTTTTACAAATAATTTATTATGAAATATTACCTCTGGTGGCTTACAGTTACTGTCACAAAAATTGAATTTAAAGTGATAAAACAACAATATTTGAAAAATTGTTCGAATCGTTAACTGAGGTTCTCCAAACTATCTTTAGCTCTCTCCATCTCATGAAGAAAGAGATAAAACTGTGGCAAACTCAACTCTAAAACAACAAAAGCAAAGGGAAACAGAAATATAACAAAGTTACGTGATAGCAGATAGATTGTGATATATAGTGTGACCAGAAGAATAGAAACGTGTAATATTGTTGTTGATTTTATTTGTCTACAGGTGCAGTTGTATGCAGTTTACACAAAAACAAAGAAGCTCTAATTTGCTAAATGATGACATTTACTGAAGCCCTTCTCCAAACTGATGACATATACACGACGTCATAATAATATAGAGCATGTGCACCAGCAACAGGAAGCAGCTGCTGGACATGTGGGTAAATAGTGGGGAGATGGAGGTTCTGAGTACTTTTCAATTGCAAGCTAGGGGGATTAATTTTGGTGATCTATCACTAGATGGCATCGTGGCAGGGCTGAGGCTCAGTTCTGAGTGGAGTTGTCCAACCCCGAGGATGCTAGCAGCATTAGTTTACGGTGTGGTGGCGGCAAGGACTGAGGCTCGGCTGCGAGAGGGACTGTTATAACACTCCAAGGACCCAAGCAGCGCTTGTTTGTGTTGTGTTTCATTTGGCACTTTAGTGTACCTTGGTAGGGAAGATTCTGTTCACTTAGCACCTCTACTGGACGCAGTCCATTCCACATTTAGAAATAGGAAATCCCCAAACGAAAGCCATAGTATAAAGGGTGTGGCTAAAGTTTAGGTATTATAGCACGGGAAATAATTGCTGTTATTAAAAAGCTGGTGTCCAATATAAGGAAAGTCAATGAGATTACATTACTTCTGCTGCATGAATTGGCAGGTTTGTGTGGAATGAACCGAGTACAAACGTAGTCTCATGCGCAAGACCCTTTACCAACTCATTATAATAAGATTATATGTACATCTATTTTACTATACTAACTATTTTACTAACTCACCCATGAAGACGTCTTCTGTTCCCACTCCTTTGTCCAGGACCAGCTTCAGCTGGAGGAATGTGTTACCAACTTTCATCATGTCATCATTACCTGATGTCACTACAGTGATTAAAAACAAATTTAATAAACAAACAAAATGATTGATAAAGTAACAACATAACAACCGAAGTAATCACACAATAGCAGGAAAAACTAACAAACATTACAACAACAAACACGACAACAAAATAGAAAACAAGAACAACTAAAGCAACATCCATGGCAAATTACGATAACCTCGATCTAGAGTCGATACATTTTCAGGCTTTATACTGTACGTGAAAATTTTCATGCCTACATCATTTGTGTATATGTGGCCACCCACACCAAAATGGGGCACAATATGGGAACTACATTCCATAAAAATACTCTTCCATAAGTTCATATGGTAAAGGGTATTGTTGTAACTGGACCTGAAAAATGAGATGCAACTGCTGTATTTGCATGACACTGTTCTTATTTCACTTGAACTATAAAAAATACTGCTAACATGAATATCATCAGACGCAATTTACTGCAAAGAAAGGCTACTTTTCAAAAACAGCGTTTACTCAAAGATCGGTGTCATTTAAAATGGATTGCATGCAGAACATTGACCTGGGAATGGATTAAACAACTCCTTCCATTAATACACGCCAATTATATTGTCAACCTTTACTAAATTATGCTGCTTGAAAAAAGCGTATGTTATTATGTGCAACTACTACACTGGATTGTTTTCAATACATACAATAAAATGCCACGCCCACTATGTTGATCCTATATGCAGCGGTCAAAACTGCTGTAACCTCTACGGTAGCTACGGCTATGATTATGCTAGCAACAGTCTGTTTCCTCCTCAGTGAACTATTAAAACACAAACACCTCTCAGGAGTATTACTCATGCTATATCAGGTGGAAAAATAGACAATATATTGTTGACATTGCCATGCTGTGCCCAATGTGGTTCACCTACTTGTAAGCTAGGCTCTTATCATGTCTTTAGAGGGGGGAGGTAGTTAAATATTATTTGCAAACACATGTACACACACCACTGGTCATTACAGAATAGACTGGAATTGGTAGGACTTAATTTATGTGCCCAAAATAGTTGAAGACATGAGACATAATGTCTTTTAGTATTGCAATACTCTCAAATATTAACCCCATTATATATATTTTTTAATTTTGATTAGAAACTACAGCAGCACAAAAATACCTGAGCAACTTGCTTCACGTGAGGAGACAGGTCTTATTATCAGAACATACATAATACATATGGAATTCCTGAAATAGACATTACTCTCTGTGATTTTATGCCTTGTTGATTGTTTTGACGCACACAACCAGTTTATTAATGGGATTATTACCTCAATTAACACTTTTGACACATGTAAATATGACCCACCTGCCCTGACATTTTGTGGTTAATTATTGATGGCAAGTCTTTCCGCTACCTGCTCTGTCTCATGTGTAGTTTCAAGAGTATGTTGCTGAGACAACTGACACTAGTTAATGCCATGTCATCATTGCACACATGACTTTAATTTACTCATGTATATTATACACACACACATATACATACTATAATCTTGGTAGTCAGTGAATATGTGCAGTTATATATGCAGACCCTTTACCAACTGGACTCATTTATGCATAATCGCTTAGCGAGTGAGTGTTAGTGTATGTGAGAGCATGTGTGTGTGTGAGAGCATGTGTGTGTGTGAGAGCATGTGTGTGTGTGTGAGAGCATGTGTGTGTATGAGAGCATGTGTGTGTATGAGAGCATGTGTGTGTATGAGAGCATGTGTGTGTGTGAGGGGATAGAGAAAGAAGGTATAAGAAAATAAAGTAGATGAAATTTAGCTCATTATCCACTAAAGTGGTATAGGTTTGCTGAAGTTTTTGGATGATAATGAAGGGGAATTGAAATAAAAATGTGTAGCAGCTGGTCAAAGGAAATTATATACTGAGTAGGTAATGTGGTATGATATGAATATTATCAAGTTCTGACCCTTCATAAAACTAGATTGAAACTTTTTCACTTACAAGGGTCTAGAGAGAAGCAAAGTATAGGCAAAATGTGAAGTCTTGGAAGTTGTGGGTTATCGTAGCTCAGTGACTAGAGCACTGGTGGCTAAAGCCAGGGGTCCTGGGTTCGATTCCCCAGCGACAACTAAGATTTCTCACATTTTGCCTTTGCTTCTCTCTAGACCCCTTTAAGTGAGAAAGTTTCAATCTAATATGAAAATTGCACACACTGACCTCCGAATCTCCACTCCATGTCCACTAACTGGTTGACTGTGAGGGACTGGCCAGCTGCTATTCGGGACATGGCTATCAAGTTGCTCTTCCACTGCTCAGACACCCACGCTGATTTCTCCTCCGATAGACCTAGATGCAGTAAGTCCTCCTTCACTAGTGATGGTCCCAGGTTCTTCTTGAGAGCTGCCTTGAAGAAGTGACCACAAAGTTAAAGAAAGAAGTGATTTAGATTTTCAGAATAAAAAAAGTTAGTTAAGCTTGATTACTTGGAATTTCCAGTGTATGGCTTTCTACTGGGACATAGTCTTCTTCTAAAATAATTTATAGTCCTCTCAAACTTAATTCTGACCCTATAGCTAGCTATCTTGGTCCATAGCTATATACACATATTTGTCTGTTGCAGTGGGACAGCTAATTACTGGCAAGTCAACTTCCACAAGTAAAAATATCAGTAAACTTGTGAGAGACATTGCTTCCCTTTTCTGTTCAGTGGAACACTTTAAAATCTGTCTTTACCACATTTAAGGATGCTAGCGTAAAAAAGGCAGCGAGAGAACACATTTTTATCCTTGAAATTACTATTTCATATGTACCCACTAAGTTTCATATCGGCACAACTTTCATGACTCGCAGGACAGATAAAAGACAGTTTTCTATCGAACCCTTTACCCGCCTACTCTCATGTTGATATGGTTCATTGTGTAATAATAATGTAAGGATATGAGGAGGACAGACTTCATCAGATTCCTGAGGCCATTGAGACCAAACCCATACTCAGTGGCAAAGGACTCCAATTCCGCCATGAATGTTGATGACTGGAAAACAACAACAACAACAACAAAAAATACTTAACAAAAGCAAAAAAAAAAAAAAAAAAAAAAGAGTTTTGACAACTTAGTAAATGAGCTACTCCTGTTATATACAACTTCACACCTTAATATTTTGGCCATGGTTAACATACCTGTTGAGGATCCACAAGGAAACCGAAAACCGCCGTTCCTAGCTTGGTAAAAGCCTGAAGAAGACAAGAAAAACATACTGGTAAAACAACACTGTTGGGTTGGCTCTTATTTAGCCAGCTATTCCTATTGTACCATGGAAAATCTGTCTATAGTGACCTTACTTCATCAGGAAATTTGTTTAGGTTGCCGAAGTCAGTGTAAAATTGGTCTTCAGGCTTTTCTGTACTGAAATGCAAGGCCATCTTCTCCCGTAGCTATGGAGCGTGGGGTGGGGCTCAATGAAACCACGCCCATAGTAAAAATTGAATTTTTATGTGAGAAAATGCGTCAGAAACGGGTAATTAGGGCATGAATAAAAGTGTGAGAATTGTGTATCACAACTAAGAATATTTAATTGCCCTAGTATAATAAATTCTAGCATTCTTAGTAGTTAGTTTCTATGCTTGTTTCTAATTGGTTCAGTCTATGGTAGGACGCCATGAAGATAGAAAAGACGAAGCCAAAGAAAAACATTTCTGAAGTGGTGAGTGTTCTAGTTCCAAAAATGACGAATTTTATAGGGGGATATGAATATTGGAGTTGTCACGTTCATTCTTCTCAATTTTTCCAGCCTCCTTTGACTAAGGAGATGATAACCAGACTGTTGACTTGCTCTGAAGAAGAACTAGTTGAAATTCTAAGAAGCACAGTAGTGTGGAGGTTTGGAAAAGTAAGTGTAATAACTGGCTGTATAATTAAAAAAGAGAGAACTTTTTCATTTATTTTTGTCCAAACTTACATCACATGGACCTGAGGATGGGCACTAATTGGAACATTCCTTACACTTGCCTTTCCCCCTGTTTATTGGTACGTACAGTGTGAACTTTACCACTGGATAGATCTGCTGGACAAGTTTGACCTTATTCTTGAGCAAGCAGCACAGGATGAAGATGAAAGTAAAAGAACATCCAAAGTGGACGAAAATGACACCAGCTGCATTTTCATGTGTCCTCGTCTGGAGGACCCGAAGGTAACATGGAATGAAAAGAAAGATGGAGGAGTGTGTGTAATCATTGCTGTTAGAGAGAAAGAGTGATAATCAACAGTATGTCGAGGCAGCTGTTGATGACTCTCTGACAGCATATGTGAGTGCATTGTAACTTGGTCAACTTTGCCGAAGAATAGCTTAAGTGGGTTAGTGAAAGTATTGAAGTTTGAGGGCTAAAGTACCACCTTTTTTCCCTTCTTTTTTCACCCTAATATAGCGTGAAGGTTGGACAATTAGGGTTTGTCTGGAGAAACTGAGGCCATGTGGTTGATACTAGTAGTAAACACTACTATCATTTACTCTACTCTCTGTAATATCAAGCTGGGAAGTCCAGCTGGTTCTGGTGGGAGTATTTGGTTCTTTACTACTTTTTTTTTTTTGCTTTTTTTAATTTTTTATTATGTATTGTTGTTGCAGTTTAAAGACAAGATAGTGACGGTGCTGAACTTCACTGCTCTCCTCATAGAGCATTCTTACGCTAGGCACATCTACAACTCTACAGAAGTAAGAACCAAGGGCTGTGTGATTTGCTTTCAGTGGGGATTCGACCTTTGGGTAACAAAGGAAACATTAAAATGTGTTTTTATTGTTACTGAAAGCAGTGGTAGAGACAAAGTGTTTAGTAGCTATTTGTAGAAACTCATTCTCTATATTGGGGGTTAAAGTGCACGTAGTAATATAATTCTTACGCCATTGTACCAGGAACTATCAAAGTAATATGTAACAAAACTAGTTTCACTGATTGTGTGATGCTGAGAAGGAACTTAGCTTCATGTGACTGAACAATGAGCACAGTTGTTATTCAATAACAAACCTGAACAGTTTCTGTCAGCCATAAATGAGCAAGTAAATCTAACGTGTGGGTGGGAAATGGGAAACCATGTTATTTTAGATATCAAATGATGCAGTCTTACAAATATATTTTCTTCTTGTTATTGGGCTTCACCTCTTTTGTGGAATGTATTCAGCATAGATAAAGCCTGTGATTCCGATTTAGCTTATTGTGTCTCTCCTTGAATTCAAGTTTTTCTTGATTTTGACATTAACGCTTTGGACTTTGGAGACTAAATCTCAGATAACTTGGTGATAAGAGATAAGACTTAACGGCATTTGAGGTGCAGAATGTTCACACCTCTGGTATTATATTGCACTTGCACTAGTCTTGAGTAACATGATTATAAGGTGTGAAGTAGCTTGAGGAGTCTATAAGTTGTACATCTCAAATATCAAATGCTAAGTATGATCGGCAATGGCTCGAAATCATTTACTCACCATTATGTGGCTAAAATAGTTAAACTCACTGGCTGATATTTTTACTTGTTTTAGTTACTCACTATTAAAGAAATCAGCAATCATTTAAAGATACATAGGATCCTACAGTCTCCATAATTTGTTTTTGATGTGAAACCACTATGTAATCATTTTCTATGCAATACACACTAGTAGTAATTTTGAAATGTATAATAATGTCTTAAACCCCTCATTAGTCGCGTCTATCTTCAATCAAGAGTTCCCCCCTCCCATTTACAGGTTATTATCTAACCTGTCAATCTCCCAACTTCGTGTTGCTACCAATAGTGTTCCATAAAGGTTGAAATCATTTGTACTAGAGTAAATGAGTATGAAGAGCCAATTTGGCTGTGATTGTAGCAGGAATGAAGCCAATTTTGATGGGAACGGACCTAGTGTGTAGTGTCTTGGAGAATGCTGACACCTGTCTCATACCTAGCCCACTAGTCAGCTAGGGTGAATGTGATAGATGATGATTAGTCCTGTACGATCAGGTAATCTGATTAACTCATGCATATGTAATTGACCTGACTGGACCTAGCGGTACTCTTGAGGTGCTCCAGTATCTGTGGGGGCATTGATACTTGGAACATTCCACCCGATCATTTAACTGTGAACTTTGACAAGCCTGCAGTGCTGGTTGTCTTTGTACTGCTTTCTGACTGTGATACTAATTTCATCGACTTCTTTCAGAGAAATGTTTTAACTTACAGCTTATCTGCACTAGTAGGATCTCTATTTGCCTGTGTATTTTGTTGTAGGATAAATTGTCCTTGATTGTGCTATAGGATGAAATCTTTCAGATGTTGCTACATTGCAGAAAGGGTGGGTGGGTAGGTTGGGAGGATCATTATGATATACGATGTATACTAGATTTTTAATTGCATTGAAAAAGGCAATCATCTGTTTTGTTTGTTTTTGATATTTGTACTACGGATTATTATTACACATTATTATTACCATAATGTGACTTACCCTACTGATGTACGTTGTTAGGTTTTGTTAAGTTATGTTGTTGTTTTTTATGTTGTGGCAGCATTTGTGTGTTTTGCTGGCATGTCCTGACCTGGATGTTGTGCTGGCTGTCCTCAACCTTCTCTACGTGTTCAGTAAGAGATCCAACTTCATCACACGACTGGGACTCAAGAAACGTACTCAGCTGAACTCCTACTTGGAGTACCTTGGAGAGGTGTGTGTGTGTGTGGGGGTGGGTGGGTGGGAGGGTGGGTGAAGACCTATAAACTGAAGCCTATGCATAACTCGTGAAATATAATTTAGAAATGCATAGTTGTGGCTGCAGTGGGGGCCATCAGATATTCCACTACAATTACAGAATTATTAATAAATATTAATCTGCTAGCAAGTCCCTCCCCTTTATGTCTGTGTCAGTTAGTTGACTCCATTGTTCCACGCACGCTCATAGCACAACACCCACACACGACAAACTTGAGTATTCATGCCCCTGGGCAAGTGAAGCCTAATGAGCTGTGCAGTTATTGGGTGGACAGAAGGTCAAGAGTTGTGTGTTAGTAAGGGTGGTGTAGGTGATGGGGCATGACTGGTGTGTATTAGCTGTGTGCTTCAGATGGTGGGATTGAGTAAACACCGAGTTCTATGGTGGGGGGTGTAGCACTATTATTGCAATCTCTCAGGACAAATGTCAGCTGATTGTCCACCCATAAGGTAGATTTGAACTGCCAACAGACCAGTGTTTCTTTGAATTGTGCTTTTCTCATTGATGTTTATCTGTAGTCCTGGGGTGGCAAGCAGAATGGATTTGGTCTGGCCCAGTGTTGCTCCAATGCCAAGAAATCAGTGAGTTTCATTGTACTTTCTATTTCCTAACTTGACAGTAGTCTTACATTGATCCAGTGACTGGCAAAAATAAATAAATAAATAAATAAAAGAGAGAGAGAAGAAAAGACTTGTTTACTTTATACTGGTTTTATTATGATTCATATGAGCACCCATCCTCAGATTATTATTATAATTATTATCATTATTATTATTATCATCACTATTGCATTGATTTTACTGAGGCTCTTAATTCATTAAATTCAGTGCATGAGTGGTGAGTGCTTAATTGGAAGCAAATGTTTAAAAAACAATAACAAAAACAACAACAAATATGTGAGCCTGTTGTATGTGTATTTGTGTGATAATTATTACCCCTCAGTGCGCATGCGCGAGAGGGTTGTAGTAGTCATCCTGTCTGTCTGTCTGTCTGCCTGTCTGTCTGTCACGCTTTGATTTTGGAGATAACTGACAATTAACAGTTAATTTAGGTATGAACTGACTCAGAATGAAGATTTAGGACCTTTCATTGAGCTACTTGTTTGACTTTTGGGCTGATTTAGAGAACAAGTGAAGCTGTCAGCTCTGCGTAGGTACCAGCTTTTGTGGGTAACGCCCCTATCATTACGCCACAATCACGTGAGCTAATAATTTCTTACTGCCCGTGGTAGTTTTGCTTTATGCTGGAAAGTTTACTGAATATAGGAAGTGAAATTTCGCGTTGAAAATTGTACCAGTGAGTGTCTCTAGCCTGTTCAGCTTCTTCTCTTATGAAGACAGTGTTTCTATCTACTGTTTTCATTGTTCAATTTATATTGATACCTGATAGAATAGCCAGTAACATTATTGTTTTGGTCTGAGATGATTTTGTAATAACTAGCTAGCATATAGTAGCGGTGAGGGGGTTTGCACCTTTGGTGATTTTTTCATACATGTATATATATATATATATATAATTATGTTATATTATTTTTTTGGCAGGCATTCCCAGAAAGCTGCACTTCAGTTTACTTTGAATATCAACCTGTGGAAAAACCTCAGGATGCCCAGGTATTGTGTCCAGGGGATGCATGCATGTGTGTGTGTGTGTGTGTGTGTGTGTGTGTGTGTGTGTGTGTGTGTGTGTGTGTGTGTGTGCATTTATGCGTGCATGCAAGTGTTTGTGTGTGTGTATTGAGTGAGAGCTGTAGAGGTGAGATGACTGAAGGTGAAGTCTGTGCGCTACGAATACGTTAGTTTAGTGGTTGATTCTGAATAGGGTAAAGTAAGCAGCAAATTATATGACTATCCTGTCTTTCAAGTGAAACTTTAGCCCCGCCTTTCTTTCTGTCACCCCAGGCTTCTACATCCCAAGTGAGCGCAGTGACTGACTCTATCTTGCTGCACGGTGTGGACCAGATGGAGGAGAGTCTGCCACAGCTCATGAGAAGACTGACTGCAGACAGACGTATCCCCCAGACCAACCAGATGCAGCTCCTCTCTCGCATCAGACTGGCCAAACACTTCTCTAGTCCGGCACATAGACGGAAATGTGTTATGGCTAGACTACAAGCCATTTCTATATTAGGTAAGAAATTTCACTTTTACCTTCTTTTTTTTTTTTGTTTACTTTAATAATTTCCTACTGCTTATATTGTTGACTGCATCTGAAGATTAGTGTTTGTGTGTATGTTTGTGTGTATGCATGTGTGTGTGTGTGTGTGTGACAGTGTATTCAGTGGGTCCAGCAGAAGTAGTGGATCCTCTCATTTATGATGGGTTGGTGGAGGAACTAGTAGAGGTACTGGAGATAAAAGGATCAGACATAGTGGTAAGAACCAATACCTCTACTGTAGTATTTAGTATGTTCTGCAATTTTCTCGTTCTGACTGGAGTTTGCTAGTTCGTTTATTTATTTATTTATTTATTTATATATTTATTTATTTATTTGTTTTTTTCTTTATTCTTTTTAGTATTTCATGTAATTGCATGTTTCTGTATTTGCAATGTCTTTGCAGGAGATAAAGGCGGCTGTCCTGCGCACCATCACAGCTATCATCCATCTGGAGCGAGACCCCAGGCTCTCCACCATCATCGAGGCTACTGGGGCCGCCACCTATCACGGGTTCCTGCCTTCCCTCGTCAGAGACTGTGTGGCCACGTTCACTTCCCCTGATTCCACGGCGTCAACAGGAAAGGGGGAGGTGTCGACGGCGTCTGGAGTAGATGAGGAGAACTCTGAGTTTCCTCTGTCATTTGCTACGGCTCTGTTTTCATTTCTCTATCATTTGGCAACGTATGAAGCCAGTGAGTAATGGTAGGGGTTAATATGAAGGAAGAAATATGGTGATAAAAGTGGTGATGATGATTATATAATAACGATGATAATGATGATGATAGTGGTGGTAATAGGAACAGCTATGCATACATGTGTGGGCTTGCATCACGGTAATGCAAAGAAGTCTCTGATTGTAATGGTATGGAGGATTAGCAGCCAGCCACCACGGGTAGTCTGCCACCAGTGTCTGCAAACGCTGTCTAACCTTGCTGGTATGTTTCTCCTAAGAGCCCTCGCGATAGAACTCTCAGGCTAAAGCCAGTTCCAAGACTTAGACAAACTAAGATGTAATTATTTACAGACTGAAGAACACGAGCGATGCACAGACCCTACTTCTGGAATCCGCACATTCGCATGCTTAACAACAAACCGAAGCATCCGGTTGGCATTTACCAACCGTACACAAATATAGCAAAGTCCATACATCACACACTCTACATCAGTCACAGACTAACAACAATAACATGCCATGACATGATACATAAGAAATAATATATATCTAGTTCTATCTTCAAGTCTTGATCTTTTCTCTTTCCTCTCCAGAGGGCGGACAATGCATTAAAAAAAGATTCTCTCTTTTATGGTTGGTTAATTGTACCTTAGTGTGTTTAGTTTTGACTCCGTGCACTTGGACTATTGTGTATTTAAAGTTAGGCATTCAAAAATTGCCCCCCTTTGCTCCTTTTTCCTTCGCTCCCCTCCCCTTCCCTTAAATCTTAATTAAATGTAGGTGGAGATGCTCTTGTGACCAGTGGCATTATGAAGGCTCTCCTGCAAGTCCTGGAATGGAAGGCCTACGAACCACTCAACATCACTGTAAGCGTTTACTAACACATGATTGACACTTCATGTAACCATAGTTTGTAAGTGTTGGCCAGCTTTTGAAGTTTTATATAGGCTCATTGCTACACTAAGTTTATTCACAGTCATGAAATGAAATAAACTTATCTGACAATCAATGTATTTGCCGTTTTGGTGATACAGATATTCTTTGCTAGGTCCGTTATGTTATAATCATAGCAAACATTTTTTTTCCATCTCCGTTCTTTGAATGATCACATCACTGCGACGTTCATCTGTGTCTGTGTAGTTGGTGACTCGTGCTGTTCGTGTGATTGATCTGATCACAATGCTGGACATGTCTGCCTTCCACAGTCAGGGAGGATGGAACAAGATGCTGGAGAGACTGGAGCACGAGGTGTCCTTTTGCTCCAAGGATGTGAAGGGAATCCTCTCTTCGGAGTTGAAGCCGAAGAAGAAGCAACAGGAGCAGGACAAAGGAGCTTCTGAGGCATCTGAGCCACCTGACCTTGAGAGGCCATCAGAACTTAGGTCTCTTTCTGCTGATGACATTGCGTTGGTTGGTTCTGGAGAGGTTCCCATGGATATAGCGGGTGAAGGCTTGAATGCTACACTCACAGCTCAGGATCTGCCGCAGCCGATGGAGGAGGGAACTGGTGGGGTGGCGGAGGCGGGGCCCATTGTTCAGGCCGGAGAGGAGGGGTGTTGTCGCATGTGCATGCCAGAGAGAGCAGCTTTGATCAAGTCTATTCTGAACTTTTTGAAGAAAGCCATTCCGGAGCCAACTCTGGCCGAGAATATTAGAACACGTGAGGCTAACTCGTTAGTTACAGGAAATTGTTAGTCTAAATAATTTTTTACATTATTTCTTAAAAACCTTTAATTTTATTACAACCTCTTGCTTATGTTCATTTAATTGCAAAAGAATATTGGAGTTTATTTTAAAAATATCTTCCCCCCCCCCCCCCCCCTGTGTTTGGCAGTTGTGGACTCGTCTTTGCCTCGTTCATTGAAGCACATTATCAGCAATGCAGAGTATTATGGACCCTCTATTTATCTACCAGGTATGGCATGGCATTACATATCACCATATAGCATGCAAGTGTGTGGGAGCTGCATTCTGTTCACAACTAATTAGTAGGTGGTGCCGAGCGACTTAAAACTACAATAAACCAGTGGTTTTATTTCAGCGTTATTTTTATTTTTTCTGACAAAATTTAGCACTTGGTCTGACACTTGTAACTCCAACCGCCTTTACATCTAAGTGTAAATTGAACTTGATAACCCTCTGCGCGCATGCGCGAGAGGGTTATAGTAGTGTGTCTGTCTGTCTGTCAGCATTTGATTTCATGAATGGTTGAGAACTAACCTTTAAAACAAGTATGACCTGATGCAGTAGGAGAATTTAAGAATGACCCTTACCTTTCATGTACATTGGTTTACGGCATACAGCGGTCACATGATCACTTATAGTTCGTGTATTTTAACTTAATCGTGTGTGTCCTTGGTAGTTAGAAATTGAAGTAATCCGAAAAAAATCTTAGTTGTGTAATAATGCGCTGAGGGTTCGCACCCTGGGTGCTCTAGTTTAGGACTTGAAATGATGCAAGCCTGTCACATCAAACTTGGTAACAGAATAATGTGCAATTGTTGTTTATTTGTTTGCTTCAGCCACGGAAGTAACAACAGCTTTTATTTTCCACGAACCATCGCAGCTATCGGCATTGCAGGACAACGGTCTTCCAGGAGTCGTTCTGAACTCTGTGATCAGCAAGCCCATCCCAGTGACGAGGGAGGTGTTGTCATCTTTACCCAACATACTCAGTGCCATGTGTCTCAACGCCAGAGGATTACGGGTATGTGAACATGAGAAAGGCTTGTATAGCTAGGGGTGTGTACATTTGTTGACCTTTGGCCCTTAATATGTATATAGCCTTGTGCAATAGGCATAAATAGTCTCTGGGTGGATAGTTAAGTTACTGTATCAGAAAATGGATCAATTAGTGCAATTCTTGAATTTATTTATTTATGTAGCTATTTATTTATTTTTACTCGAATTCTCCCTACAAGTTTTGATTGATCAATTGTGATGAAAGCATTTTCCCCTTTTCCCTTTATATTTGTATGTATATAATTATTATTTAAATATTTAATTAATTAATTAATTGTTTTATTTATTATTTTTTATTTATTTATTTATTTATTTTTGCTTTGTTTATCCCAATAAGCTTTGATTAATCTAGGTAAGGTTTTGAATTTGTTATGGAAGTATTTCCCCCTTCCCCTTTTTGCTGTGGTAATTTGATTATGCTTCTGTTTGTTATTGACTTGTAGGAATTCATAGCAGCAGAACCTTTTGATCACCTGTTTGGGGTACTGATCAGCCCCGCCTACTTACCAGCCATGAGGAAGAAGAAAGGAGCAGATTCCACTGGAGACACTGCCTCCAATCTGGGCGTGGCTATGGATGAGTTGATGAGGCATCAGCCAACCCTCAGAGTCAGTGTCATTGCAGCTCTCATTCGGGTAAGTTTAAGCAGTAGAATGTCAGTTATCCTAGCACGGTGGGGCCTAGTGGTGTTAGGATAACTGAAATGTCCAGATAACTGAACACCATAGAAAATGTATTATAAAATAGTAATGAAGGGGTGTGGTCAAGCAATTCTTCATGTCTGCACATGCTACTATTAGATTTTGGGTGTTTGGTGAATTGAAGTTCGGATAGCTAAAGTTCTATTGTATTTGTAACTGTTTTGATAAAATAAAAATAAAATATTCTCCTTTTTTAGTTACTGGAGAAACTGTCAGAGATGGGTCACATGATCCCAGACGAAGTGAATGCCACCCAACCATCCAAGGAAGCTGCTGGGGAAGGCGGCAGCAAGGAGTCAAAGGAGACCGCCTCAGTTGAGGTTCCGCAGCCACCAACTTCTCAAGAAGATGTCGCTGTGGACGAAGGAAGTCGTAGGATGTCCATGTCTGCCTCTCAGGAGGAGCACTTAGACATGGGAAGTGATCATGAGGACGCTGAAGATGGTGAGATTGATGATGATGAGGAGGAGGAGAGTACAGATGGTGATGAAGACGATGGCAAGGCAGATGGTGCAGGCAAGGGTAGGGTCAAGAGTGACGGCTCGAGAGATAAGAAGTCCATTCCTCCTCTTGGGGAGTACATTGTTAACGTGGTGCACTTTTTGGAATCTATTTTGAGCAACAACTCAACCGACGATCACATGCAGGAATTCATCTCTCAGGATGGACTCCGACCTCTGCTGAAAATTCTCTCTCTGCCTGTGTTGTCAACAGACTTTCCTATGTCTACTGCATGCCAGGCCATAGCAGGACCATGCAGGAGCATTTTAGTGAGTCCTCCAACACTTACTTCGTTATACCACATGCTTTTTCCCAAACTTATTCTTCTTCTACTTTCCCTCTCTTTTTTTTTTTTTCCACTTTTTTTTTCTTTTTTCTTTTCCTTCCAAAAATAAATTCTAAGTATTTTTTTTTTGTTTTTAAAGCTTAGAATTGTTAAATCTTTCTAATGTATGCATATTTCCCCTGTTCACCTTAGTATATGTACGACTTGCTTGCAGCACATTGCTCACTCAGCAGAGCTCCTGACAGAGGGTTTGACTCAGCTGTCCAGTCTGTTGGCAGACCTGGCTCCCTTCCTGCGCTCACCACTGAATGCCAGCCACTCTGTACTCCTGGAAGAGGTTGGGCCTCTATCTCAGGTTGCCCAGGCCATCAAGTCCCCCAGCAGAACCCCCATCTTACACAAGCTAGTGGCCGTCAATGCCTTCATTCAGCTCTTTGTCAACTTGTCTCGGTCCTGTCAGGCTAGCTACCATGTGAGTAGGAATCATTGATAAGGATGGAGCTATTTTTTGAGGTGTTGGCATTCATTTTTTTTGTTTTTTGTTTTTTTGTTGTTTTTTTTTTGTTGTTTTTTTTTGTTTTTTGTTTTTTTGGAGAAGGTGGGTGGAAGTTGTTATAGTTTATTTGTGAGGTGGAGTTGTAGTAATTACATAAAGAGGAAAGTATTGAGTTAGTCTAAGGTGTTTGACATTTTTGTAAGTTTAAATTCAAATAGCAACATGAACATATAAAACATTTTAACAGAACCACTGTCAGTAATAAACTTTTTCCACTCTCTTTCTCTCTTGACTGTATTTCATTTTCTCATCAGGTGGAGTCTCGCTTGCTGTGTGTTAACCAGTGGTCTTCCAACCTGGGAAAGTTGGTTCTGCAGCAGATCTCTGAGCTGTATCGAGCGCTAGTGTGGGAGGGGTTCATTCTATTGGCAGTTGCAAAGAAAGAAGACCATTCAGTTCAAACTAGTGCCGCTGGTCCAGACGCTGATGCCCCTCAGCTTGATCTCCAGAATAAGGCGGGGGCATCTAGCTCAGCCGGAGATTCAGACAAGCTCATGGAGGTGGAAGTGGTCAAAACTCCGCCCACTCCGCCGTCCAGTAGCACGGCTGTCAGTGTTCCCATCCTCGCACCTCCCATTCAAGTTTCCTCCTCCATTGCTGTTGAAAATTTGGCAACAGCAGGCATTGTGGTAGATATGCAGGATGAGTCACAACCTGCTCCTGCAGGCTCGTCGCAGTCTCAGAGCCACGCCCAGCCCTCGATATCGGTTGAGTCTCTGAAGCACTTGACGCCACTTTTGACCATCACGTCACGTGTGGGACGCTCCCTGGCGGAGCTGATGAGCCTGCTGGTTCGCCTGAGCACCAGCCCCCTTCATCGAACCCATCGACGGGGGGTGGGGCACAGCCTCCTCACTCATGCCTACTCTGACATATCCAAGGAAGCAGTGGAGGTGTGTTCGGAGATAACGAACCTGTTAACGGACAGTTTGTGCTGGGAGGTGCCAATGCCTCACGCCTGTTCTTCTGCAATGGAGTCTCCGATTCGAGACTGGCTGTTTGCAGGGTGAGGGATGACTAAATTTCACAGATTTTTTTTTTTTTTTTTTTTAATTTTTTTTTTAAGCAATTCTCATTTTGAGTACGATTGACTTTGTGTGTAGGATGACATTCAAAATGTATGCAGTGGACTTTTGTGAGCTCCTTCTTTACGATGAACAGAAACAGGCTTATCACATGATGCTGTCCACTTTCCAAAAGAAAGATGCCTTGATAGCCTTCATACAGTAAGTTATGGCACTTAGTAGAAGTCATGTACATCGCTATCATGTAGGCACTCTGTGTGTGTAGTAGCACGGTCTATGCATTGGCCATTGCTGCAATAGGGATGAGTGCAACAGTAATCCATTATGGAGGCTTAGTGGGTGGAGTCTGCTGCATAAATGTGCACACATGTGTGCAATTTTATGTGGCTCTCACCATTTCTGCTACAATTTATATTCCAAGTTGTAGTTTGAAATTAATTATGGTTTGAAGTGAACGATTTAATTCTATTGGTGCTATAACTCTTAGCAAGCATGCTGATCAGAAGTTTTAAGCTTAGGTTTACCTGTTCCTGGCATGGCAAGCTGAATTTAGTTTGAAACTTAGGAGATAGAATGATGGAGCTTACTGGTAAGGTTGAGTGGCACCATTAAGCTCAGTAATATACTTAGTGTGTCAATACATATTGCTAATAGTCTGAACAACATCTTATTCTGCTCCACCAATACGATGCAGCTAAGCCATGGAGCACTAAGGGTTTGCACCTACAATAGTTCTCTATATTTTAAAGCATTTGGTCGTGAATTCTAATTTTGTTCAACTGATAGTTGATTAATTGACAAGAACAGGTGTTTTTGCCACTTAACCTTTTCAAAGTCTCAAAGTCACTAGAATTTTTTTTACCATGGCATTTGAATGTCTTCTATTTGAGACATACATGTGTTGACTCTTAGTTGGAAGAAAGTTGGTTGATTTCTCTATATGTGTGGAGGGAGAAGTCTTTGGTGGTAGACATTATATCGCAGACAAACTTTAACACTTTTAACTCCTCTTTAGGATAGAACCAATTAATGGAGTAAAACTCAATTGCTGTATGTGTAGTAATCGTAGAATATGTTGGGGACTCAGTCAATGTTTTTGTGTTTAGAATAGCATATACATCACTAATGATATAGAGAAGTTTGATTTAATATGCTGGCACTCTGAGTGTGTAGTAGCACGGTCTGTACAGTGACTTCTGCTGCATTAGGGATGAGTGCTACAATATCCATTATTTGGGGCACAGTGGTTGGAGCTTTAGCTTAGTAGCCGCAGGCTATACGTATCTGATGTATATGTATGGCTCCACCCACTCTGCTACAACTGTATTACGTGATGGGCTAGTGAAAGTGTTCGCCATCAGTGGGAAAGAGGGTCAGCTTAGTAGTAATTGACACCAATTTTAAAAATAAACCATTACAACTTTTTTTTTTTTTTTTTTTTAATAAAAGTTGTTTTGTGCATTCATCTTGATCTGGCCAGTTAGTTTTTTGTTTGTTTGTTTTTAATAAAATTATACTTTTAATTCATTTTTTCTTTGATTACATACATACATATATACTATTTGCAATGAATAAAGTCAAAAATTATGTGGGAAATTTTTATTATATAAAATGTGATAAAAGTGGATTTTTGTGAAAAGTGGGCGTGGCAGGTGCTGGACATTTTTCTAAGGTAGAGAAATGATAACACACTCCTCCCCAATTCAGTATTATGTATTTTAATCCTCCCTCTATTTCTGTCCATGCAGCACATTCCACATGGCTCTGATGAGTATCAACAAGCCCAGTGATTCCACTTCAGTTTACGGTAAGCTAGATTAACGGTTTATCTAGTGAGTGGGTTTCTTCTCTCGCCAGCTGTCTGATTTTCTGCTCTGCCTAGTTCGTAACGTAGACATTGTTCTGTCCTAAGAGATGCGTGTGACTTTACACGTCACATGATGACTTAATATGCAGGTTCTTGTGTGGACTTTCTGGAGGCGTGGCTTAATTTGGCAGAGAAGCTGGTGAATGCCAGTGTGATCCTTGACTCTACTCATGCATTGCCAGTGCCTCCTTCCTCTCATGCCAATGGGAAGAAGCTGCTCTTCAACCCTCTCTTCAACCCACTGGCATTTGTGATACAGGCCCAGAAGGTATATTAATGACATGAAAGTCAATTAATGAATGGATGATACACTCTTGATTTTGTGGTAGTACTATTTTTTGTATATCTCTCCTATTGCATCACTTCAGCATATGCTCTTAAACCCCTGTATGTTTGTGCCATTGTTCAGTCAGTGAAAGTGAAGAAGGTCCTTGAACTGAAACTTTAATGCTATGACAAGCTAAATAACCTAACTAATTTATTCTACATAGCTGAAAACATTATGATTACATAATGCAATTATTTTAGCTTTTTTTTTTTTTTTTTTTGTTGTTGTTGTTGATTTGACTTGTTACAGGTACTTAAAAATAATAATTTTTTCCTCTCTTTTGTCTAGGCTGTGTTTCCATGCCTTACTGAACTGTGGCAGTCTCCACAGCTTTCTAATCTGAGCCCCAAGATCATGGAGCTCCTTATTTCTACCATAAGACATTTCTACAGCAATGAAAAGCTTATTGAAACCAAAGTGGCTGAATTCTTCAAGTTAGAAAGCAGCAACGAGAAGCAAGTTGCCGGAAGCTCCAAGTCGAGCAAAAATACCGGAAGTGGCAGCGGTGGAGGGGCGGGGTCTTCTGGTGGCACTGGTGACGGTGCAACTGGGAATGTTTCTGCAGGTGATACCAGCACATCCCAGGCAACACCTCCTTCTGCAGACCCTACCCCTTCCCAGCACCCTGGGGTAGATCCTAGTGCCATGCAGCAGTTGGTAGACATGGGTTTTTCACAGGATGTTGCAGCAGAGGCTCTGGTAGCTTGTGGCAATAGCTTCCCTCTAGCTATGGACTGGATTCTCACCCACTCGCACCAAGCTACCGTGAGTTCTTGGTACCTTTTTCAGTGTTAATGTAGTGGTGTTGTCTTGCAGTATTCCCCATAAAATGGACTACAATGCAGTCATTATGTGTATTTAGTGTACATTGGATATTTTCCTGGAGTGTTTCTGCATCACGTGAGCATTCAATATTTTCCCATATTGGCTGCTCCAGCGTGCCCATGCATAGTTCTGAATGTCAACTGTATTTTAGTCAGATGCGTTACCTCTGGAGACGAAGCATTGAAGCACAATTGTCGTACTGTACTGTTTTAGAAAAATATTCAATGCATAATAAACAAATTTATTACACTCATCTTACAATTATGGCATTGGGGATAACATTTCACTCTCACGCTTGTAATTCTACTCGCTTTTGGCTCGTGAAAGTACTTACGCATGCTCTTGAGTATCTCCCTATGTTGTGTGCTAACTCGTGCAGTTAGTATTATGTATTGTTAGCGTAATTATGTGTGCAGTATATACTTGCTCAGTTCTAACTGTTTGGTTCATTTACTCCAGGTGTCAGTTATATTTCGAAGTTTACAAAATATTTTCAGTATTACATACATGCCTCCTTTTTCATCTTTTTTTATTTATTTATTTTAATTTTTTTTTTTACTGTTTATTCACTTAATATTTGCTAAGGGTGAAGCTGAAATCTCAGAGGAGGAACAGATTATGCAAGCCATTGCCTTGTCTCTGGGTCAGGACATAGACTCCCAGCCTGCTTCTGACACCAAGGAGCAGGATGCTGCCAAGAAGAAAGAGGAAGCGGAAGAGAAAGCAAGGAAACAGCAACAAGAAGAGAAGGAGAAAGTAAAGAGGTCCATGGAACCCATTGACAAGGTTCTTTTGAACGAGTTTAGTGACCTGCTCTTGCCCGGCTGTATCAAGCTAGCCTCAGTGGTCTCAGAGAGTGTGTACAGAGTGTGCGATCTCGTCTCTGCTCTCGCTAGGAGGAATGGAGATGACTGGAGGAATTGGGCTCTCCAAGAAGTTTGCACGGCTGTGAGTTGTGTTTAATTTATGATTGTGTGTATCCTGGAACAAAATTTTGTGACCCATCTACCAATGGTATATGTAATGTATAATATGTTGTTGTTGTTGTTGTTGTTGTTGTTGTTTGTGTGTTTCCTATTCTAGATTCCATTTGAGTAATCAATTTATAATAAACACCACTCAAAAATACTGGCCTGACTGAACTAAATAGAATAAAACCACAGTGTCCGATCTGATCAAGAATCTATAGGTCATATTCTTATATATTTTTTCCCCTCCTTAGGTATGTGATAGTATTACCCAACTGAGTGATCACCTTGTGGACAATGACTTGTCATCTGTGCCAGACACACAGCGAGACAGTGTCTCCAGCCATCTCCTTCTGGTAGCCTTGCTTATGGAGGTGAGTAGGTTTGACAAGATGTGTGTGTGTGTGTGTGTGTGTGTGGCTACATTGTACCATGTGTGCGTGCATTGTGTATTATATAAACTATATTCTCTAATTTTAGGAGATGCCAGTATTTTGTGCCAAAGTTCAGTGTGTGTGTGTGTGTGTGTGACTACATTGTACTGTGTGTGTGCGCGCGTGCATTGTGTATTATATAAACATAATTTGTATAATTTTAGGAGATGCCGGTATCTTGTGCCAAAGTTCTGTGCCAGGGAAGCCTGCTGACAGCCTTGGTAAATCTGCTGCACACCACCCAGACTAAGATTTCTGCTGACGTCTCCAGCACGGCATCAGGTGGGCCAGGATCCAGCTCTGCCGCTCAGTCCGGTCTTGTGTCTGTCTGCAGATGGCTGGCTCCTCTGCTCCTGCTACTGGATGTGTGGGAGAAGACCCTAGTCATGGCTAACTGGACTAGAACGCCGAAGAAGGTTAATGATTTTTGTCTTGGCATGTTTGATTGTAATGATGTTATGGTGGCTATGTGTGTGTATGTAAAGGCAGAGAGTAAAGGGTGTGTGTGTGTGTGTGCACGTAAGAGTTTCTATTGCAATCCTTAGCTATTTTGACCCGGGTTGCGTAACATTAAATTATTGCAAAAATGCAAAAAAAAATTTCTTAGTTGCAATCTGTTCATGTTTATGGTCCTATAACATGCTATTATCAGAGGTTCATTTAGGAATCAATTTAAGAGTGGGTGAGGTTGAGTTTTCACTATCTCAAAGGGGGTCTTTACCTTAATTATTCACTTTTTACTTTGCTTTTTGCTTATGAAATTTTAAGAATATTTCAAGGGCTTCAGGGGGGGGGGAAGCGCCCCCGTGCCCCCCTTAACGAACCCCTGATTATTGTTCTAACAGAATCTTTATTTCTATAGAGAACCTGTCAGATCACTTGCACATGCATACTACACTTATGTAGATGAAAAGTTGTATGTCAGTTTCACTGAGCTTAAGAACAGCAAAGTGTAAATTAATAATAGCTTCATTGTGAGCATTGCTTGCTTGTGTTGTGTATTGTGTGCAGGAGTGTACCATTGTGTGGCAGTGGTTTGACAACACTCGCTGGTGCTCCTACTCTCAAGATACTTGTGCTGCCATAGAGAAAGCTTATCAAGAGGGTGAGACTTCTATCAGGTAAGTTCTATACACATGTAGCAAAGTAAACAGCTAATTGTAAATATATAATTAAAAATAGCATGTGTTTAAGTTATTTTGGTGCAATTGTTATATTCATGGATGGATGAGGATGACCGTGAATATGTCATTCTTACATTATAAGTATTGTTAACACCATTGAACGTTTAATTAACCCTCAGTGCATTACTCAGAATGATCATTTAAGTTCTTCTATTGCGATACTTTTTTTAATTTCGGGCCGATTTTTTAGTCGGCCAGCTCCGTGTATGTACTCATCTTTTTGGGTAATACCCCTATCATCATGTCATAATCATGCAAGCAAGTAATTTCTTGCTGCCTACAGTAGTTTTGCTTTATGCTGGGTACTTTACCAGGTGCTGGAATTAGAATTTCGCGTTTGAACTATCGATGAGTGACCCTTGCATGTTTAGCTTCTCGTGAGGAGGCAGCTTTTACATCTACTGTTTTCATTGCACGAACTATATTGATGCCTGATTAGGTATCTGCCAAATAAATTATTCCAGTCTGAAATGATATTGTAATAGCTAGCTAGTGTGTTAGTTATGCTGAGTGTTCATTTAATAGTATATTAAAACATTATATGTATATATTCTGCAGTGTTCGTAGTGTAAGGCAAAGATTGGATAGCAGTAATAAAAGTGTTATCTACTTTGGACCAATGTTACAGGTAAAGTTAAGCGTGTGGTTTGTTCTGGGTGTTCACATACATTACGTTGTGTGTGGGGGATTTGTATTGGGTGGGTTGCATGTGGGGATTTGTATTGGGTTGTGTGTGTGTGGGGTTTGTGTGTATGTGTGTGAAATGTAAGAGAAGTGCACTAATAAGAAAAAAATAACATGAAAATTTATAGAATTGATATGATAAGAAAGTATGTGACAGTTCTCTGGAAAATTAGAAGCGGTATAAAGCAATAGACAAAGCACTTCAGTTTCAGAACAACTTATACAGTTGTCTGTGAGTATTAAAAGTGTTTGTTTAGTCAGTTACATGCAGTCAACCAATGACAGAAAGTCAAGCATTGAGTCATTGAGGTCATCTAGACCCCACTTAAAGGGGAAGAATAAGTAACGAAGGTGTCACATACAGGAATTTTACGAAAAGTTTAATGAAGTAGAAAGTTGGAAAAAAGTAAGGATATGAAAGTATAATTATAGCTATATTTAGAATACAGTGGAACCTCTTTACAAAGTGACTCTGAAATATAACATGACTCTTAACAAACAGCCATCATAAATGGAACAAAATGATTTACTACAATAGAAGATAACCTCTGAAGGCAGCCAAGTTCTCTGTAGGGGTCGAAAGACTTGCCCCCAAGTAGGTGTTAGTAGAGAGGTTTCACTGTATGTAGAAAGGAATATCTGAAGCTATGAAAGTAAAAGTGGGAGAAATAGAAGAAAGAACATAAGTAGACAGACTTAGATGGTGTGTGAGTAGAGAATAATTAATTGTGAGAGAGATAAAAAAAGGAATGAAGTGGGGAGTGCAACACAATGTAAAGATTAAAAATAAATGGTCCCATGGATGCACTAAACAACACATGTAGCAAGAGGAATCTGTGTAAAAGGGAAAGGCAACGAGCGGAATGGAGGGTAGAAAGGGGGAGAAAGGAAGGGAAAAAAAACTGAAGAAAAAAAAAATCGCACTGAGCAGGATTCGAACCTGCGCGGGCAGAGCCCATTGGATTTCGAGTCCAACGCCTTAACCACTCGGCCATCAGTGCACATAGCGCTTAAGTGGTGATTAATGTTGTTTTTATTTATTTGTACCTTCTGTTGCAGTGTACGAATGAAACTACAAGCAATAGGCCAGTGCAACGCCTGGAAATTCCTAAAACAGGTAATGAATGAATTAGGAATAGAATGCTATTCACCTATGAAGGGCTATAATGCTCAACCACAGGTCTTATGTCTTTTTTTCTTTTTTCTTTTTTTTTCCTTACAGAATCATCAGGTCCAGTAGGCGACCCAATAACACCTCCAGCTTTCCAAGGATTGATAGGAGAAGAAGCAATTACCACAATGAGGTGCTGTACTAAACTTATATCTTGTTCTTTAGATCCGGACACCCTCCATTCAAACCTTCGCATATGCCTTCGTCTTACTAGAACTTCTGAACTAGTAACAGTTTTTTTCAAAGAAGGCGGGCCTACTGCCCTTCTTTCATTGACAAGAAAATCCTGTTTCCGCGGGATTGCTTCTTTAATAACACTCATATTCAAGCACTGTCTGGAGCTTGGACCAGTTTTACAGCACTCTATGGAGTGCGTGGTAAGAACAGCTGTCACCAATCCTTACTATAGCTCCAAGGAGATTCGCCCTCAAGCTATGGGTGGCAGGGAACTCAATTATGTGTTACGAAAACTTGGTCCATGTGCAGTTCGCCACCCAAAGCTTTTCCTAGACATTGTTACAAGGAACTTGCAGTTATGCTCAGCACTTCCGCCATCTTCTGTGTACACAAGTACCCAGAGGATTCACCCAACTCTCGTGAAGTGTGTGCCTTCTGGTGCATCTAAACTCAACGAAAGCTTGCTAGTCTCCATTCATTTTGAAATAATCCACCTTTTGGTGAACCAGCTGTGTGCAGAGACTTCTGAAGGAGAGCAGTCTAAAGGAAATTTGGAAATAAAAAGCCCTGATGGAAAGGTCGAGGAGGAAGGGGAAATCCCAAGGGTGATACGCTGCAGTAACAACAGGAGAGACAGCTCACGACACAACTCGTACCGCAGGCAGTTGACTGCCGGTACTTATGAAGATGATGATGACCTTCAGTCTGAGGACATGGTTGGAGAATCAGAAGAGATTGGGCCTGCGCGTCTAATTGGTGGCGCCCTGGGAGGCAATTCGGCCAGCCTGGGTAGTTCTACTAATGAGGTAACCAATGTTGAAGCAGGGAAGGGGGACACTTTGCACAACCAGCCACTTTTATCCAAGGCAGCCATTTTACGATTGCTTTCTGAGCTAGTTGAGACATACCCATTCTGTGCTCATATAATATCAGAGTCTTCTAGGATGGTGAAGGTTGCTGGACAACCTGCTCGAGAGATGTCTGTATTGTCTTTCGTGTTTGACTACCTTCTCCCCACTCCGTACTCATCTTCGGTGAAAATTCCTCCAGTTTCAAAACTTTCCAAGACCTTCATCCAATCTCTAGCTATATCTCACCCATCGCCCGAAACCATTGCCATATTAGTCACTGAGTTCAAACAGGCTCTAAACCGGGCTCTGAGCTTGCCTGAGTCTGCCACAAAGCATAACAGAGTCCGAGCTCTGACAGGTCTTCTGAGCCAGATATCAGACAGTTTCATGGCTACTAGAGGAAGTTTTAATCCGAGTCACTTTGTGCGCCTGCTCATCCGAAAGGGTTTCATTTCCGACCTGGCCAGAGCTGTTCATAACCTGAACCTTAGCAGCTCACTGTTCCACAGCACAGCCAACAGCATTCTCAAGCCCCTTGAAGCCCTCACTAAGATGGTCAATCAGGTAGCATCGTCTGGGAAGAGAGGAGAAGGAAGTGGAGAGAAAAGTGGAGTGGGAGTTGGGGATGGTGGAGCAGCCATGACTGTTAGTCTTACTCCTCCGGTGTCTGCATCTAGGGGCAGCATGGGAGGAGTTACACTCAGAGACAGTGGTGAGGGTGGTAACACTGATCAGCAACCAACAACTCAATCAGGAGATAGTGGAGGAGGAGGAGGCGTGTCTGCGTCTATGGAGAGTGAGGGAGCTGGGCAGGATCGAGATGCACAACGGAGCTTGGATGAAAGTGCAGTTGGTAAGTCAAGTCTGTATGTATGAGTTGGTAAGTCAAATTAGTATGGAAACCTTACTTACTACATATTAATCGCCATTGAGAGAGCTCTCCATACAGGTGCATATTGAGTTGACCACTACCTTGCATGTCTCCTAAGAAGACATTTTCTTTGCAAGAGTCTGAACTGTTGATGTACAATTCCTGATAGTTAATAAGAACTTTGGTGTGTAAAAATGATTTTTTTTTGTTCCACATTAATTATTTTGTTCTGTGGCATTGTGTAGAGCCATCTTTGCTGGAAGCCACTCATGAGAGTCTTATTCCCCTTGAGGAGGAGGAAGAGGAGGAAGGAGATCGTGTGAACTTAGTGGACCAAGTCATCAGTCTTGCTAGAGACTTAAGCAGGTCACACAGACTTGGAGCCAATCAAGGTATGGTAAATAATAATAATGATTAAGAAAATGTATACTCAAACATGAGATTGGAAAGAGCAGCATACTTTGCTGCTTTTTTGTCTCATAAATAAGTGTGTGATGTTACAGTGTTTTTTTTTTGTGTGTGTGTTTTTTCTTTCTTTTTTTTTTTTTTTTTTTTTTTTTTTTTTTTTTTTTTTTTTTTTTTGTGTGTGCTTTTTTTTTGTGCTTTGTGTAGATGCCATAGCTGCTGAGATGGAAGACATGATGGAGGAGTTGTCTGAGAGAATGGAGACTGGGGAATTGCCTGGTCTGCCTGATACTTCAGATCTCAACTTTAGTCATGCTTCTAGAGATGATGATGATGATGGCAGTGATGAGGGTGGAGATTCCGAAGATGATGATGATGATGAGGACTTGATGGAGGAGGACCCTTATAATTCTGCAGGAGAAGAGGTGTGTTTGAAGCTTAGTTGAATTTAAAGGGTGAGACCCTTTCTCATTTTCTACAAATAACCCTTTTGATAGTCATCCACCAGTACCCATGTTTATTCCTGAATTACTGAATGTGTAATTGAGTAGATTTTAACTTTGTGAAATGGTTTTTTTGTTGTTGTTGTTGTTTTTAAAGACTTCATTTGAAATAATCTGACAAGTTTTCTTTTGACTGATTGCATGAACTTTGTATTTTCAGGGTGTCATACAGGATTTTCGTTGGGCGTAGGAGACACTGCTGTACCTAGCCACACCCATTTTTAAAACCCACACAACTTTGATACACATGCCGATTTGAAACCCACACTGATAAGTATTTGGTCACATGCATGATTTCATAACCTTATTACTCATAGAATTCAACTAAATTAAATTCCAAAAGATTTTGGTGGAGGGAGGAATCCCAGGGTGCCCCCCTACTTCTGTATGAAACCCTGTTACACATTATATATCAATACATATAATATACTTACTGTATAATTATATATGTGTAGCTGGACGAAGATGATGAGTATGATAACAGCCACTCAGAGGAAGTTGCATTTAGTTGAAGAGGAGGAAGAGGAAGCGGATGTGGAAGATGATGAAGATGATGATGATGGATCTGTTCTGACTGATGCTCCTAGTTCAGCCCAGGAAGATGGAGAGGACCCTGAGAGTAGCTCCACTGAAATGGAGGAATCTGAATCTGAAGTGGAGAAATGGTTACCACTCAGGAAGCTGAGAACCCTGCTAGTGAAGAAACTGGTTCTGATGTAAGTTTGGGACAGAATTGTAGCAGTCTTAGTTAATGTGGACTATTGGGGGTGGGGAGGCTAGGGCTTATTTTGTTTGTTGTTGTTTTTTTGTTGGCTTTTCCTTTAATTTTGTTGTTGCTTTTTTTTTTTTTTTTTTTTTTTTTTTTTTTTTTACATGTGTCCAATTCTGCCATATTGCTACAGTCCAATTATTACTACTATTATTTTACTTTACTTGTTATCATCATCACTATTGGTTACTACAACACTGCCACTGAAGAAGTATATTAGATCAATGTTCATTACATTGTCTTTTGTATATTATTTGTAGCAGTATGTGCAGGCATCTTCTGCTGTCGCTGCTGAAGCAGAGGTTACTGATGAGAGTGGCACTGCTGGTATTGAAGGCACTGGTGGAGAAGCACCCGAGGTAGACCAGGAGGAAGGTGAGGAGGAAGATGACGAAGAAGAAGAGGAGGAGGAGGATGAGTTGGACTTGGAGTACTCTTATGATGATGAAGATGACGATGACAGAGCAGATGACTTGCACTTGGACATTCCTCCGTGGGGTGTTCGTAAGTAGCGGACATTTGGTGGTATAAAATGTTGTAGTTTAGAGGTGTGAATGAGCTGTTTTTTACCTGAATCCTGCGATGGATTATTAAGTAAAATTCATAGTTTCACCATTACCACGTTCTAACTTATTAAAGAACTGTAAACTTTTAAGTGCTTTCACCTCTCACAGTTTAATACAGAGGAGGGAGGGGCTTTGAGAGTATAGTACACCAGCTAAGTAGTAAGAGTATAAAATCATTTATGTGTGACCAAACTTTAGTCAGTGTGAAGTATACATTCTCATGTAAACATGTGCAGCAAAGTAGTATGGGTTTTAAATGGGTGTGGTTAAGTACATGCAGTGTCTCCCACCCCCAGTGAATAGTTCTGTATGAAACCTTGCACAGTGATTGCTTTTTAAGATCTAAGCTTATACTTGGACTGGCTACGTAATGAGCATTTCTTTTGAGTTACCACTTTCACTCTTACATATTATTTAGTTGTTTGTTTGTTGTTGTTGTTGTTGTTTTTGTTTTTTTTGTTGTTTTTTTAAGTTGAGTTGACATTGTGTGTAATAATATATGTAGGTGACGAAATGGATTGGCTGGGTGAGCCCAGCATCTTCATGTCCCGAGCCTACCACACCAGGATCTCCCAGCTTCCCACATCAGAGTCAGACCACCATGTCTCCATGAGCCGCAATCTCCCCCAGTTCCACCCTCTCCTGGTACGCCACTCTGATCATCCCCAGCAAGTCGCGTCTCGCGCCATCGGCACCGGGTCCTCGCACCTGCCGGAGCACTCATCCGCTCAGGCTCACTCTCGTGGCGGTGCTTCTGCCATGTTGGGCGGGTCCGGCCGGGGAGAAGGAGGAGCAGGGGCATCGGTATCAGCAGGAGCGGACCCCCATAACCAGCACGAGTCAGTGATGCAGCAGTTGCTGAGCCATATCAGTGCTGCTGCTGGGACCAATGATCTGCTGGGATTTGGAGTGGGGAGTGGAGCCAATGTATCTCACAGGAACAGAGGTGAGCTGTTCATTTGGAATCCACTATGTACTCTCTGGATTTATGTTAGGCTTCAAAATCGGATTGTATGTACATCTGAGCACTAATTTTTTTGTTTGTTTGTTTAATTTTTTTATATTGTGGTAGGTTTATTGATGGTTGTATTTCAATATATTAAAGAAAAGTAAATGAACTTTTTTTTTTCTCCCTTATTAGATTCACACAGTGCCTCAGCACAACCATCAGATGCCGGGCTGGAATCCACTCAAATCCCGACCGCTTATGCTCGTTGGCAGGAAGAGAGCAATGCACTAGATGGTCACGCCCCTCATTTCTGCATCGCCGTTCTTCGTGACTTAATCACCCACCGCCTGTCGGAAGCTTTCAAGAAGGACAAAGCCGGCAAAGCCACTGCAAGCACGAAGACTAAAACTGCCGCTACTGCGTCCCCGGGAAGCTCAACTGTCCCTCCTCCTGCTCCACTAGCTTCGTCTGCCACGTCACAAGGCGGAGACACGAGAGCAGGCACAACTGCCCCAGGGACCCCCCATCCATCAGATCAGCCCACGCCTTCCAGTCGGAGTCCGAGGGACATAAGGACATCATCAGTGGACCACCTTCGCTCCAGCCTTCGGCAAGTCGCTGATGCCCTTGCTCAGACAGTGGCTGCAGTCCGTACTACTCGGGAACAGCTGGGAGGTGAGGGAGACAGGGAAGGTTCTTCTGTAATGGAGGTTGCTGATAGTGAAACTCAGAGGACTGAAGGAGGAGGAGAACTAGAAAGACTGCGGCCAGAGGATTTGAGTGAGTTTTTGAGGAGACGTCACACTGGCATGGGAGAGAATGGTATACAGTCGACCCCTCCCATGGATCTAACCTCCAGTGACCTAGAACCTCCTGTGACCATTGCTGTCACCACCTCACCAGGAGTTCCTGGGGAGATTGTAATGACAACTTCTACAACTATCCCCTCTTTTGACGGTTCTCGAGAATCTGCTGCGGCCACTCTTGCTAGTACGGATCCCAATGATCCTCTTCACACGTTTCTCTCTGCCTACATGCGAGCCCCGCCCCCTCCAGATTCCACTGCAGATGCTGGGAGTTCCTCTACTGTTCCATCCATTGCAGTAGTTTCTACCGCTGCTACTTCCGCACCTGTCTCTTCAGGCCTGACTTCTGCTGCTGCTGCAATGACCTCTTCCAATTCCATGTTGGGAAATCTTCAGCAGCTAGACAATGCTACAGCTGCTTTTTTCACTGCTGGAGCCCCAGGAGAAGCATCGAGCACCAGGGAAGCAACTTCTACAGAATCGCAAGATCCTTTGTCCGTGCGTGCCTTGGATTTAGCCAGAGCGCTGTCCCTACTTGTACCGTCTCATCCAACTCCGATCCCCACAGCTACCACTCTCACGTCTTCCCTAGGAATGCCCTCTGGCCCCCAGCCCATATTGGCCGCTGCAACTCCTCCCACTATCACGCAAGCCACTGTGTCTACTGGTCCCGTCAGCAGTAGCGGCTGCACTGGCAATTCTGCGGTTCACTCCCCCAGCCCTTCTGACACTCTGGCACCATTGCTCATGTCTTCCCTCCAGATGCCGATCACCTCAGTCACTCTTGCTCCTTCTCCCAGCACTTTTGCGTCCGACGGCACCTCAGGAGGTTTGAGTCTGTCTCTGGCGGCCATGGGTGGTGCTCTTGGAGACTCTTCTTCTGTTTTGGCCACTGCTGAAGACCGAACTCCGGAGGAACAAGTGTCACCCTCCCGCCATGGTGGTGACGACGTTTCAGCTCTTTCCAGTTCCTTGCGTCACTTTCAGCAATGGCAAATGGGTCATCCCTCCGGTGCCCCCAGAGACATTCCTCTTTCTGCCTTGGAAGCAGTCTACGGCAGATTGCCCCAGTCTGACGATCAGATGTTGCTCCTGCAAGGTAGCACGTCACAACCCACTGATCCAACCCACGCAGTGGTTGAGAGTACCACAGCAATGCCAGTGGTGTCATCTCAACAAACTGCCGCCGCAATAACAGTGCCATTTTTGGAAGCATTAACGTCTGCCCAGTCTTCAGCGACATCCGTCCCACAGACTACCGTATCTTCAACGAGTGCCGGTGCCACACCATCGGCTGGTGTAAGTACTGCCGCGGCTGCATCGTTGACGCCTATCGACCCAACCTTCCTGGAGGCGCTACCTGATTCCATACGTCAGGAAGTTCTTGCACAGCACGAGAGAGAGCAGAGACAGCTGAGAGCCCGGCAGGAAACCACTTTCAGTAGCTCTATAAGTCCTGAGTTCCTGGCAGCTCTGCCTCCCAACATACAGGAAGAAGTGAGTATTCAGTTCTTGTTGCCACAGGTTTGTTAGTCTGAAGTGTAAAGAAAGCAAGACAAGGCTTGGTTAATTTAAGACTTGCACTTTTAAACATGACTTGAAATTGAATTTAGCAGTAGTTGTTGATGGCATGCTTATAAGAAAGTCAAAATAACATGAGTAGGTAATTTTATTTGCACCAGAGTCATTTATATCTTTCCTATACATTGCTGCAAAAAACAGTATGGAAGCAAGGGTCATAGTGAGCGGAGGGAGATATTGTAATTATTGTTGAGATGAAAGCAGCAACAACCATTGGCTTTTTAATAGGTGTTGTTTTTTTTGTTGTTTTTTTGTTTTAATTGCAGGGGGTTTTTTTTTGTTTTTTTTTTGTTTTGTTTTTTTGTTTTTTTTTTTGTTTTTTTTTGTTTGTTTTTATTATTATTTTTTTTTAATATTAATGTCAAATGCAGGTTTTGCAGCAGGAGAGATTAGAATACAACAGACAACAGCAGAGATCAGACACTTCAGCACCAGCTATGCCAGATGCCATGGACAATGAGACGTTCTTCCTAAACCTTCCTCCGGACCTTCGCCGCAATATCCTGTCAGACATGGACGACTCCCTCATTAACCACCTCCCTGAGCGCATGCGGTCTGAGGCTCAGAGTCTTCGCCAAGAGCGAGACTCTCGCAGGCGGCATATTCTGGAGCAGAGGCACGCGATGCTGGAGAGAATGATGGAAGAAGCTCATGTTCGACTTTCGCATGGAGGGAGTGGTACTAGTGGAGGCAACGGAGGAGGAGGCGGTGGGGATAGTAGGCGTAGTCTCATCGGCCGAAGGGAGGCAGACATCTTCAATCCTGGAAACTGGCTGGCTCCAGTTTCGTCACAGGGACTCCGTTATGCTGTGGTGAACGTCAATCCTCACATGTTAGACATGCCATCACTCGGGGCACTGCCGGGAGCCTACAATTTCTCCGGTAGGGTTTCAGGAGGAGGAAACGGGTCTTTATCTATCCACCATTCTAAGCTAGCAGACCAGAACAGCAAGCAGATGCTGGACCAGGAGGCTCTCACCTGTCTCCTTGTGCTCCTCTTTTTGGACCAGAGCAAGCTCCACAACAACCGTCTTCACAGAATCATTCGTAACCTGTCTCAGCATTCCCCCACTCGGGCTTGGATCCTCTCCAGTTTGCTGGCCATTATCAAAGAAATGAAGAAATCTCCCGTTTCAGTTGCTAGTCCCTTTACTGCTGCCACGAATTTGAGTTCCACGTGCCCAATGCCACCCTCTCTCGTTCCTAAAGATTCCGATGCAAGTTCTAACTCAGGAAGACCTTCCGGTCAAGTCTTCGATCTCCCATCGACATCCATGTCTTCTGTGGGCGTGGTTTCGTGTACTCCCACCGTGGTGTCGTCACAGCCTCAGCCGGCTTCTTCTCATTGGTTGGATATGAGCATCAATGCCGCTCTTGGCTCGCATGCCAAGATATTCCAGTTTGCAAGTGACACACCTTCTAACCTTAGAAGCAGCAAAGGAGGAGGAGGAGGGCCATTGTGCGGAAGTTCTGTCAGTATCAGCGAAGATATCAGCACCAGAGTCACTATCCACCCGCTGGCAGGAACTTCTATTTGTCACAATGTGCTGGATCTTTTGGTCTTTCTCGGAAGGCACTTCGGTTCTAGCTTCCTTCCTTCCGATCTGCTGCCCCGCCCAGGAAGTGTTGATAAAGGTGCTGCCGTGTCGTCCACCGCTGCTGAAGGAAGCGACGATCCAAAGAAGAAAGAGGATGAACCATGTGGTGAAGTCATAGTGACTAATTTCTGGCAAATCCTGCTCAAGCTTGACAGCGTTTCCAGTAGAAAAGGTAAAGGGTCATTAAAAGGTTTTAAATACAGTGGGGCAAAGGATCTTTTAACAAATCAGACACTATTCTCCAACTCCATTTTGGGACAGCTCATGGGCCTGCTGTCGCATGAAATTATCAGAGACAATTCATCGCTTGTTGACAAACTTCTTCGAACACTCAGTATTGCCTCAAATTCTATCCCCAAAGCTGGTTTGAAATCTATCACTGATAATTCTCAGAAACAGGGTAGCCTGCCTGCAGTAGGGGAAGAAATTAGCAGCAGTGTGTTGGGTGTAGGTTCAGACAAAGCAGGACCCTCTGATAAACCTGGTCGCGATGGCTACACTTCTGAGATGTCAATGGTTGCTCCCCAACTGCTCCAGAATGTTATCTCTGTGCTCATCTCCGGTCGCTGCTCTGAAGAAGGCCTCGAAGAAGCCACCACCCTTCTTACCAACTTGTCCAAGTGCAGCATCTCCACTCGGGAGGTCATATTGTTCATGTTGCTGGATGGAGTCCGGACCATCGGACGGACGCTTTGCTCTCAAATCGCTGTATTGATGGACGCTGTGAGAGTCGTTGTTCACGAGCAAGCTCTGGAAGCTGGCATCGTTGCCGGAGGCCTGGAACTCCAGGACGTTCAGTCCAAGAACAACAAGAAGAAGTTCTCTAGACAAACCAGTGGCCAGTCTTCCTCCGGGGGAGGATCTAACATCTTAGCAGGCGTGGTCTTGCCCAATTCCGGTACGGACGATCAGCAGCATGTAGACCACTCCCACGATCTTCACATTCCAGCCATGGAGCCGCTCACCTGCAAAGGTTCTCAGCAGTCCTTCTTTGTGAGAATGCTCAAAGTTGTCTGCCAGCTGAGAGAGTCAGCCCAACAAGCAGTGAATGCCAGCAAACCTGTAGCTTCTTCCTCTTCAGGGGCCATAGCACCACCAGCAGCAGCTGCAGGAGCCACGAGTAATATGGAAGGGACTCCTGAATCCAGTTCCGCGAACGTCAATCCCGTCACCAGCAGCAGTACTCAACCACATGTGCCTGCTCCGTCTGCTCTAGGAGGGGAACCATCTTCTGGGTCGGGTCTACAGGCAAGCGAACAGACTAGTGGTACAGTTGTGGAGCCTTCCTCTGAGCAGCCCAGTGTATCTGGCAATGCCCAAGGTCAGACAACGGCACAGCAAGGCTCATCTTCTTCTGCTTCGCTGTTGTCCCATAAGCCTGAAGTGGTACTGAGTCTACTGGGCGGTACCACTGATGCTGTTGGCAACAGCGAGTCCAAGCCGAGTTTCTTGAAGCAGACGTTGAGTCTCCAGCTCGAACTAGAAGAGTTGTGGTCTGTTTTGAGCGAGTGCCTGGATGCTCTGTCGCGCACGGAAGACCCACACGCCGTTTTCGTCCTCCAACCAACGGTTGAGGCATTCTTTTTGGTGCATGCCAACTACAAAGAAGAGAGTTCTGAGGGCAAGAAGCGTGCCCAAGATGCCATCAGGTCCCGCCTCTCTCGTATCTCGTCACTGCACGGAGCTAGCGATACAGATGGGATTCCCGTATCTCCTGCTCCTGCTCCGTTTAGTCCACTGCCAGGCACACCAGGCCCCGGGGAGGGAGACTTTGACCCGTTTGCACATTTGCCACCAGATACTGCCAGGTTCCTCAAGTTTGCAGGTAGGTATGGCTGTTGTTTTGCACGAGTTAACTGCTGAAATGTTTTAACTAGGTTTTTGTTTTCAGTTGTGACGATGCGCCATTTTTTAATTTTTTTTTATTATTATTACTATTTTTTTAATTTTATTTTATTTTATTTTTTTTATTTTTTTCCTCCAGAGAAACACCGAACTGTGCTGAACCAGATCTTGCGTCAGAGCACCATCCCCCTGGCAGATGGCCCCTTTGCTGTCCTGGTCAACTACACCAAGCACCTAGACTTTGACATCAAGCGCCGTCACTTCCGCCACGAGCTTGAGCGCATGGACGATGGCCTCCGCAGAGAAGACATTGTCCTCCATCTTCGCAGGGACCGGGTGTTTGAAGACTCATTCAGGGAATTCCGTAGGCCTGCTGATGAGCTCAAGGGCAACCTGTACATTCAGTTTGAGGGCGAGGAGGGCCAAGATGTGGGAGGGCTACTGCGAGAGTGGTATCTCATCATCGCACGAGAAATGTTCAATCCGAATTACGCCCTGTTCCAGCTGACTCCCGGGGATCATGTGACGTATGTTCCCAACCCGAATTCCAACATAAATCCTAACCATTTGGACTATTTCAAGTTTATTGGTCGTGTCATTGCCAAGGCTATATTTGACAACAAGCTGCTGGATTGCTACTTCACTAGGAGCTTCTACAAGCACATTCTGGGCAAGCAGGTTCATTATACTGACATGGAGGCTGAGGACTATTCCTTCTATCAGGGCATGGTCTATCTGCTGGAGCACGACCTCAACGAGTCTGGCTTAGACTTCACTTTCAGCGTAGAGGTGTGTGTGTGTGTGTCTGTGTGTGCATGTGTGTTGTGTGTGTGTGCATGTGTGTTGAGGGTGCCTGTGTGGTGTAGTGGTTGTGTCCTTGGCTTTGAAGGTAGCAATGCTTAAAGCTGTTACGTCTTGTGACCGATATGTGACTAACATTCCGTGCTCTGTACTGCATGTCTGTGCAAAGGATTTACACCATAGTGCTTCGTTTTGTTTAGTTTAGTTTAGAAGAAAGTCATATAATTTGATGATTATTAATTATAATTGATTTTATTGTATTGATTGCAAGCCTAATGTGTACAATTTTCAATACTAACTTTTTTTTATAGATGGAGGAATTTGGTCAGACTGTCACCAAAGACCTCATTAATGATGGCCGCAACATTGCAGTGACGGAAGCCAACAAGCGTGAGTACGTGCAGCGAGCATGCAACATGAAGATGAAGGAGTCCATCAAGGTGCAGATCGACAGCTTCCTGAAGGGATTCTACGACATCATCCCTAAAGACCTCATCTCCATATTTAACGAGCAGGAGCTGGAACTGCTCATCTCTGGTCTCCCTACTATTGATATAGACGATCTCAAGGCCAACACAGAATACCACAAGTACACGGAGAATTCACTGCAGGTGAGAAACTGGCCGTGTATGGAATCAATGTGTGATGAATTTGTGCTATGTATTGTCTGGTGATTGTACTAGTTGTGATGGCTAATCTGCTACAGTTTATTTTGGAATTTAGTAGTAAACAGGGTATAGTGAAAAAGGTTTTTTATTTTTTTATTTTTTTATTTATTTATTTTTTTTGCATCAGTCATGTTATCTAATTGTTTACGATTTACATTCTTTGTTTAAACACTTTAGTAGTGGCACCTCTAAGCAAACATTAATTACAAAGTGCTGGCTATAATTACACTGGATAGACTATGATTCAAAGAGCAGACTGGTTACAACTAAAAGGGCAGACTAGGATTCAAGGGGTAGACGATTGATTACGAAGGGCAGGCTATGATTACTATGATTACCAGGGGCAGACTATAATTGCTTGTTTCCCTGTGTATGTCAATGTCTATGAAAGTAAAGATTACTTTTTTTTTAATTTACTGCCAATGGTCTGTGCAGATCACATGGTTTTGGAGAGCTCTTCGTTCCTTTGACCAAGCTGATCGGGCCAACTTCTTGCAGTTTGTGACAGGAACGTCTAAAGTTCCTCTCACTGGGTTTGCTTCCTTGGAGGGTATGAATGGAGTGCAGAAGTTCCAAATACACAGAGATGACCGTTCCACTGACAGACTTCCTTGTGCTCACACCTGGTAAGATTTTAATGTACACTTGAGTCCATTCCTTGATGTGTTTATATTTATTTATTTATTTATTTATTATTATTATTATTATTATTATTATTTTATTTTATTTTATTTTTTGTTTATTTATTAATTTATTTTTGTCACAGTTTCAACCAGCTGGATCTACCTCCATACGAGACGTATGACAAGCTTCGTCACATGCTTCTCACGGCTTGCACAGAGTGCCCTGAGGGCTTCGGATTTGCTTGAAGATATCCGAGGCTCTATGTCACCTCAAAAAACCTAATTCCACAGACTCATTTCATGTAACTCCAGACACTATCTATTATCATGGACTACTTCTAAATATGATCATAGAAATCTCTCACTCCCCCTAACAAAAATAATTATTATAATAAAAACTCATACATAGGGACTGGAATATTTATGCGTGTGGCTATCATAACTAATATAGTCCTCATGCAGATTCTATGGTATTTTTCAGTTCTATTTTCCTTTCCTATGTCCATGTCTGAAGTATGAAATTTTAACAATATTTGGTGCAGTTTGGAGAACTGGGCTGTGTAGAGAGATATTATGTGGGGGTGTAATTTATTACATATGTACTGAACAGGGCCTAATACTGGTTTCTACATAGGAAATGCATTAGAGTAAACGGGATGTAGCTTAAGGCAATGTTATTTTTCTATATCACCTGTGTTCACAGTTATCATTACGTCCTCCCAGGTTATACATAGTACTTATTACATGAGTCAGAGTGTGATATGGCGAAATATTTCATGAGCAGGCTAATTTATTTTCACGAGCCAGAGGCGATAATAAAGCCTAAGAGTGAAATATCTTGCCATTATCACTCTGACAAGTGTAATAAGTGGTTTATTCCACACTAAATATCTTTACTAGATAGAGTACAGGAAGGGTGGTAATTCACAGCTAAAGTTGGTTGTGCTACCCACACCCCAGCCTGACATTTTAGCAGCTGCTCTAACCCTGTTGAGCAGGGTACACCAGAGGAAGAAGGTAGCTGTACTGTAAAAACCAGACAATTGAAAAGTTTGGCCTGAAATAACAGCTTGAAATATCTGTGAGTACCTAAAGTTATCATTGTGAAGATATCCAGGGTGGAATAAAAGCATTTATTGCACAAGAAACATATTACTATGTTGTATCCACACATGAGCAGTATATATAAACTTGGTTACTCATCTGATTGGCTGTATGTATTACTTACTTACACCTGCATCATGTAATATTAAAGCCAACAAACGGACTTGTGACATTCTCCAGTTAGACATTTCAAACCAATTTATTTGTTTGATGTTGAGTACAAAAAAGTGTATAGAATAAAAAAGTCAGCCTTTTTGTTTTCATTCACAATGGTGTCTACTGGTAATTAAACTTCAGAGGCATAGCAGTAATAAAATGATTGTGTGATGTATAATTTATAGGTGCAAAATAAAATCCCTATGACTTCTCATTCAGACAGTCATTATCATAAAAGGAACTATCCAATTCAACACTTTCAGTGCTCAAATTAAACAATGTTCTTGTTGGACTCATTCGGTTAGAGGTAAGTTTGCTAGAAGTGTCTTGAGTTGTAGCTTTCTCATCCTTAATACCACTGTTGAGAGCCTCCCTCCAGTCTCTCTTAGCAGCCAGAGGATGGCTGAGCTGTAGGCTGTTGTTAACTTCATTGCTGTGATGGGAGGTATTATTAGATTTGCATTGAGAAGATGTTAACATGAAATAGTAGTAAGAATTAGAGTCCGATTCTGTGTGAGATCTTGTTCTTTTCCTTGGCCTTTTATTACATCCTCTGGGAATAGTTGTGTGTTTACCATTGATGCAACCACTTTCTTCTCTAAGTGGCCACTCCTTCCCTTTGTCAGGGATGTTGAGATGCATACAACAAACACCACCACTCCCAGTATCACTGTTTAATAGCACATGAGAAATCTATTTGAATACAAAGGAAAAATTTAATCTAAGAGTAAAATATCTGCTAACGAATATTTGCGAGTTAGCCCAGCGGGTGTACCTAGAATGAATACTAACCAGTACCTTTTCGCTCATTATTGTTTCAAACTGCGGCTTGTCACTAAATATTTTCTGGCTGTAAGCTATTTATTGACTTTTTGTTGTTGCCATGATTTGCAGAGAAATTGGTACAAAGTACTGCGCGAACAGCACGGATGATATGCGCGCTAAAAATGAATTACGTGCACGTTGACGATCATTTACCATGTAAGCATACCAACGCGCGGGTTTGAGGGCGAGGATGAGTGGTGGACTTGCTCCTAGTAAAAGCACAGTGTATGTAGGAAACCTTCCTTATGAACTTACGAATAGTGATGTTACTCAGGTATGTTCTTGGAACTTCATGTGCACCTTTTCAGAAAGACTGATTGTAGCTTTATATGTGGTTATTGGTCGTTTGTTGTTTTATACTGTACAGCCACGTCTTGATTACATTCAAGATTGTTTTAACAACTATATACAATTATACAATGAGAAAATAAAACTTAGACATTCTAGTCAAGAGAGTAATTTGTATACTCTTCCTTTCAATAGTTAGGTTAACATGAACGTACTAATTTGAATAGACAAGTGAACTTTAATAGTATGAACTAATGTTTGTCACGTACATTTGTATGATATTAGATTTTTGAGAAGTATGGTAAAATTGGTAAGGTGACGATCGTAAAGGACAAGCACACTCGCCAAAGCAAGGGAGTGGCTTTTGTCTTATTTGTAGATCGGAACTCTGCCCACCGAGCTATTCATGCCCTTAATGCCAAAGAGCTATTCGGGCGCACGCTGAAGGTGTGCATAGCGGCCGACAATGGTAGGGCTACAGAATTCATCAAGCGACGGACATACAGGGACAAGTCTCGCTGCTACGAGTGTGGTGAGTCTGGTCACTTGAGTTACAGGTGCCCTAGCAATGCCCTGGGCGATCGTGATGAACCTGTGAAGAAACTTAAGAAGGAGAAAAAGAAAAGAGCGAAGCAGGAAGGTGCGGCCAGGATGGAGGAAGAAGAGGAGGAGGAGGAGGAAGAGGAAGTGGATGACTTCAGTTTGGGAGATGCTATAAGGTAGTTATTATATTTGAGTAACAACACTGGCACGTTTACAGACACCTGTGCATTTACTTTTTTATCCAGAGCATTATTGAGCATTTAATGTTGAGGACATGACATCATAAGCTGCTTCAGATTTTTTTAAATGTCATACCTCTTTAAATATAGAAGTACACAGTCAAGATATTCAAATTTGTGTCACATTGTTAAAAAAATAAGAATTGTTGTCCTCAAATATCTCTACAGTTCTGTTCTGCATAGTAAAAATCAAGATAGTTTTGAATTTAAATGCTTACATGTGCCAGTACCCAACAACAAAATTATTTAGAATACTATGTTAAATTCAACTTCGTAATTTCTAGTGGACATCTTTATTTCTCTATGAAGCATGGCACGTGTATGTGGCACAAGTATGACTGCAACAAGCATTCATTTGGGGTGATTCAGTATTGCTATAGCATTGTTTTGTAACTACAACAATATTCCTATATTGATGTAGATTTGAATTACATACATGGTATTGTTATTTTACTTTTTAGGCTTTGCCAAGATATGAGAGATCGTGAAATGGGTCCTGGCCCCTCCCATTCTGGGTCGGCTCCTCACGGACAGCAAAGAAAGACTCTGAAGCCAGACTCATATTTCAGTGATGAAGATGCCAGTGACTGAGATCTGTTGGGTCTTCAAGTCTAATGAATGAAAGCTGTGGTCATTTGTTCTTCTAAATGACACTAGCAAGATGCAGTTTCAAGACTTAGTTTTTGTGGAAATAAGCTTGTGTTGTTTGTTACAGAGACCTAATTGGTATATTGTGCTAAGTCGATGAGTCTTTATGTTACTAAAGTATAATATATACATAATGTATGAAACTCGAGGTACACTTGTGTTTTGTAATTCACTGAAAATATTTTTGATTTGAATTATTTTTCACATTCGCAACTAATGATTCCAATATGTGCCAAATCAGAATTTAAATTTTTGCGTCTGATGCTAAAGTTTTGTAGGAAACCCAAAAAACTTGCTGTACAGTGAACTGTACTTGCTGTAGAAGTGGTTAGAAGCGTCTGAGCACCCTATGCCATTGTATTGCTTGTAGCCACTGGCAGAGTTAAGGCGAGACTTGGCTTTAGAAGAGGTGACCCTTGCGTGATGAGGGTTCCACGTGTCATGCTGTGTCCCCGCGGTTTTGGAAACCTGCAGTTCCGAAACCCTCGTGTGTTCCAGCAGAGCCGTTTTGGTGAGAGGTTCCCAACCTCTGAGCTGCAGTCTCCCAACTTCATCCATGGCAGCGTCAGATAGCCTAGCTCGAGACAAAGGCCTGCTTCGAGACGAAGGTCTACCTTTACGTGATGCCATCGGAGACCGAGTTTGAGTTACAAAGAAGCAGCTATCAGTGAGGGACCTCCCACCTCTGCTCGACTTCTTGATCTCTGGTGGACGTGCCACTATTTTTTCACTTGGTCCACAGTACATCATCTTGTCACCATATTTCTCTAACAAAGGGCCTCTCATTTCTCCCTTGGCGGTGAGGTAAACCGGGAGACTATGCCATTTCTCTTTTTGGTCTTTGACAGTTTTGAACTCGGGCGATGCTTGTTTGCTCGGCATTGGAGCGGGTAAGTCCGACATGGCCATCGTCTTTTCTCTCGCCTGCTCCGGCATATCGCAGGTCCAGAAGCTGTCCTGCTCTGTGAGTGTGTTGTGGTAAGGGTCGTTTCTGGCGAGGTAGATGTTCCCTCTGAGTTCACTCTGTCTGGCAATGTTGCCCATGGCTTTGGTCATGACTGCTAGTGTGGTGCCTTGACGCTTGCGTCTCACCATCTCGTGGTTATATACCTGCCTCAGAGGAATGGGCTGAAATAAATAAGAACACAAATCAGTTAAAAGCAAAAGAAAAAAAAACTGTATTCTTTCATTGTTATCATTATAGTGAGAGTTTATATTATTTGATATTTTACTTGTTGGAACAATGCTATTCAGGACTACGTGCCCAAACATTTGCTAGCTACCATTAAATTAATAATAATAACTAGTGATGTGCTTGAGCACAAATCGCGAGCGAGCCTAAAGACTATACTATTGATTTTGACTTCTAACACTGAAGCTACTGAAAATAAGGTCCAGTTTTTAAATTTAGCATGCAGGGTAAAGGGATTTCAGTGCCATAGTAACAACTCTCTGCAACTGCTTGAATTGAAGGAAAAAAACAACAACAAAACAATACACGTTATTTAAAAGTTTTCTTTGTGATATTCTTTAGCTAAGTAGTGGTTGTAACACACAATGCTTTGACACAACTGGACATGCACCTACACAGACTTACCTTCGCAGTAGTCTAGTGGACATCAAGTAAATACTGTTGCGCAAGGCTTATAACCATGACAAAGAGCGCATTGACTTACCACCGCCACTAACTCGAATAGAAATGGAAGTCCCTTAAGTTTTCAAGTTTGATTGCACCCGCAAAAGAATTCAAAATGGTAAACAATTCAATTTCTAGGGTGATACGGGTACTGATCGATAAACCAGAGGATCTGTTTAGTGCAATTTGGGACGGGGTAGACCACATAACTAACACAAAAACGCGAGGGTCAAAGTACAAAATGACATACGTACGTCCATACATATATACAAACATCCCCGATTTTTTCATTTTTACCCCTGTAAGTGTCTCGCTCGCTCGCCAATAATAATAATAATTGGATAAGTTGTAGACACGTGTCCTGATGTTATTAAAAAGAACTAACTTTTCCAGTGAATTTGTCCACAGCAGTAGGTTTATCGTAGATCTCGAGAAACTGCTTCACAGAAGGGCTGGCTTGGCTCTTGAGCTTGACTGACTTCAGAAGAGCTGGTTTGAGGCGTCTTGTTGCTTCAGCCTTGAAGGCCAGGATCACTTGCTCTATGGAGGTGGGGCATTTCACTTGGCTGAAGAAAGTAGTACCCTGGGGATCACCCCCACTCTCTTGTGGCCATGGCTCTTCTGCTTTGATGTCTCCAGCGTCCTTGAGCTGACTTGGAGGTCTTTGAACTAGCACACAAGTATTTTCAAATTCTACTTTGGTGGACTGCAATGCTATTCATTATCCAATTTGATTGGGTGATGTTGTCAATGTTGAAACCTTTTTGTCCACTCAGCTATAGTCAGCATGCACCAATATTTCTTAGACTTAGTCAAAACTAGTGCTTTTTACTATATATGTCTCTTTGATCAACCCTATTAATGACTCATGGCCATGTTTCATGTTGTGAGCAACTCGTCAATTGTCTTTAGCTAGCTATAGCTACTGTACATAATTTTAATCAAAGAAAGTTACAGTCTTAGCCCGTCACTGATCTGGGTTTAAAATATAGCTCTCACCTTCCACAAGAGATATATTCCTTTCCATCTCCCTCAACAACTAATTTTCTGTCCGCTAACCCGACATGGATTATAACAGTTTCTCAGATTTTATCGCCATAGTAACTAATTCTTTTTAGTGCCACCGTAAATGAACTTTGAACCGAGCTTATAAACAAGGTTTTTCTGTTCTATTTACTCGATGTCTGGGTAAAATTGAAACATTTAATGTTTTCAGCTACTGCTTTGTTGACCACCAGCAGCTGGGATTCCGACAAATAATAGACGAACCGTGTAGGATTCCTATCCGTGTACAAACTTCTAAAACAAACATAGCGATGGACATTCCAGCGGGGGAGGTTGAATTTCGGGCCAATTATAGCCTGTTCGGCCTGGGCGGGCTTGCGTTAGCCAGTCCGGCCGCGACGGTAGGGTTGCCCGGGTTCGCCGGTGTGGAAACGGTCACAAACGCTATGGACGCTCAGTTGAGGAAGCTTGATTCCTATTGTAAGTGAATTAGGAAACGATAGGTCACTCTGCAATTAGTAAAAATGATGTATGTATGTTAACTAAAGCCTATTTGACCTTTTGTGTGGTAAAAATAGTGGTTTTAATATTGGCTTGGGGTGGGAGACCAAGAGGACAGAGAAATGGGAGAAGGAGAGAAGTAACACACTCTCCTGGAGCCTAACTTAAAAAGAATTAACCTTCAGCCTGCAATCGGGAAAGGGTTCAGTACTCAGTTTGTCTGTCAGTCATTATGTTGCATATATTTTTTGATTTCGAAGATGGCAGCCTCCCGAAGATTGAAACCAAGCATCAAAATGTTACACTGGACATTTAAAGTCCCTTTAATGTGCCAGAATTTTTAGTTTCAACTTATTTTTTCAGAAAAAGCTAGTTATTTTAGGCCGTACGATGGTAAGCGATTGTTGGTAGCACCCCTATAGTTACGCTGTACTCACGTGGACAAATAATTTTTTGCTGCTCACAGTAGGTTTGCATTACATTTTTCTCAGTAGTTTACCAGAGTGCTTGGAGTCTCCCGTTGAAACTACTGGTGAGGTGAGTGTCACTTGTATGTTAAGCTTATGAAGACAGCATCAACGTCTACCGTTTCATTGCAAGAGTTGCATATTGACTTGCTCAAGCTTTGGTATATCGACGTGCGCAAACATACATATTGGCTTATTCATATTGATACTACTCCAAATAATTATTCTTTTGGTCTTCGTAATAGCTAGTGTAGTAACGCTGAGAGCTTGCACCCTTTGTGCTTCATTTAACTAAGGATTAACTCTACCGTGAGTGTTATAATGTGTTGATGAAGGGGTGTGACTTGTTAGGATGCGTGTGTAGTAATATTATGATCTGTAAAAGAAAACAATTATATTAATTTATGTATGATAAAAAATTTTTTTAGTTATTTCTCTTTGACTTTGTTTTGCAGCACAGATTTTGGTAGTTCTTGTCATACTTATAAATACTTACTTTTTCCCTTAGTTCTCACTAACTTTACCTTTGCTTGTTGTTTTATCATCTCCAATGCCAGGAGTGTTCGGAGTAAAGCATGTGGCTTGGTCAACTTGTGAATCTTTCACTTTATTAACAAAAAGAAAAAACTACAAAAAACATCAACAATTGCAGTTGATACATTTAAAAAAAGTATTGTTACAGTAAACGTGCTGACAACGTGTGGTTTGTTCTATGTAATTGAGTTCCATAAGTTTGTTTTCTGGGCAAGCCTCTTGGAGTAGCTGTGTTTATCAAGTGCAGTATTCATGGAAAACCCAAACTACTGTGGAGAATTTGTTAATTCCGTTTTACTGAAATAGATATAGGCTTGCAGTCACGGAGTGGACAGTTTTTCAAACAAGTTTTGACTGAGATAAACGTGCATGCACATACAATGGATCAAGGCTCAATGCACAGACTAATAATATCATGCGTGCACTCTTCAATGAAGTTTTTAATGAAACAGAAGCGTTAACATGACTCGAATCAATTTAAGATTTTACTGGGCATGGGCAGTGAGTATCTCATGCTCAGACTCTTACAGACAACACAAATTTACAATATGTCCCGCCTTCATCAGCATTTTAATGTGTGTGTGATTATGCACGTGTGAATGTACATGTCTGTGAATGTGTGTGTGTGCATGCATGTGGGGTGTAAATGTGTGTGAATATGTTCATGTAGATAATCTTCTGAAAGTCAGTATTGCCAGTGGAGAGAGTTTATTACAGCCTCTACAATCATGTTTAGATGTACTGGAACGGTGAGTAGTTGGTTGAGAACGTTAAGGAGGCGGGATCTCATTATTGTTGTTGTTGTTTTTGCTTTCATTGTTTGTGGAGAAAGTATCAAATGGTGCTGATTGTGGCTCTTTCATAAGCCCTCATTTTTTTAAAGCTTCCCCTAACAAGAGATTGCGATACGTGCATGAATGGAGTGTAATTTTGGGGAGATATGGTGTACAAATCATTTGCCTACTGATAGTAAATAGCTTTTTCTATTGTCCACCAATTGGAAATATCTAATATCTAACTTAGTTGGTCTTGTGCTATTTTAATATCGTATGTAATTTGTAAGAAAATCTTTGTAGTTGCACGCTATGCCTGCTGCCATGGCTACTATTATTCATTAGCAATGTATTAGTGTATACAACAGTCAGTATAACAAATAAATTCATTCAATGTTTAGGGGGAGGGAGGGGCAGTGTAGTTGTGTCAGTGCTGTATCCTGCTAAACTAATCCTAAGGGGTTGTTGTACAGAAAGCTTGATTGAATTCTTTTGCCATGTCTTCTGCTTCTACTACAACAAGCATAGCTTTATCCCAGCTTCAGTGGGAGGATCAAATAGTCACTCTGTTATCACAACGTGATCCAGTAGAGTTGGCTAAGGTCTTGTTTCAGAGATGCCTAATATCTGATACTGCCTCAACTCAGTTTGATCTGTTGGACGTGCAAGAAATGGATAGCCGTGTGGCAGTCTGCTACCTCTTGAAACAAGTTTCCCTGGAGTTGCTAGATGATGAGACCAAATACGAAAGGTTTCTAAGTATTTTGGATGATGGAAGTGCTAGCACTAAGGAGCTCTGTGCAAAGCTCTCATCTTCTGCGAGACAAGGAGGGAACTTGGAGACTGAGGAAGGGGAAGATGTAACAGAGCTCAGTGCAAGTGATGCCAATTTAGTTGTTGAACTGCTAGTGTGTATGAGCCACAAGTGGGAGCTGATAGCAGTGGCAATTGGCTTGCGCAGGTACGTCTACGAGAATTGCAGAAGACAAGACAACAATATCAGCTTGAGCAATATGATTAATACCTGGTTATCCAGGGGTAACGAGCATTCAAAATGCACCCTTGCTGCTCTAAAGCAGGCTCTGATGAGTGAGCTAGTCGGGGAACATAATGTGGGATCCAAATTGCCTAAAAGGTTTGCTGAGCTGAAGAGATCTGGTAGTTCTTGTAATGTTGCAGCAATGCAAAGGGTCAAAGATTCACCCTTCAATATTGTGATGCAGTCTCACCACACCCGGGTAGCTGACGGGAAATCAACTCTCCTCATGGCCCAAACTAGTCCCAGGGACTCGGTTACCTATCAGTGGAAGAAGGATGGTCAACCCCTAGTCGAGAGTCCCATCTACTGTGGCGTGCAAGATGACATATTAATCATCAACCAAGCAAGTCAGACAACTGTGGGAGAATACACTTGCTCCGTACATTACGAAGAGAAAGACCTGCGCACAAACAGAATCTCATTGACCACCCTTTACCCTCTTGGTAAGGAGCGTCTCTTAAATTTGTATAACGCACGCAGTGAAGTTCCGCCGGATTCTTGGCCTCCAGTGGGTGCCAGGACTTTCATTAACCTGGCTTTGGTCAAGTCTAAAAACGAGTGTACAGAAATGGGGGATTACTCCGTTCTTGGAGATGCTGATAATACCATTGGTAAAAAAGAAAAAGTCGAGTATAATGACTTGCTTGTTTCTTTCAACAACGGAGAACTGATTTTGTTGGAAGGTCGTCCAGGATGTGGGAAAACAACATTAGTGCATAAGATTGTCAAAGATTGGGCTGCGGGCAAAGTGCTTCGACAGGCCAGGCTCGTTTTTTTAGTGTCCCTTCGGATTTTCAATTCAGGCAAAATTGGTGATGAAAAATTGAGTGAAATTCTGAGCATTTTTTTTCGGAACGAGGAGGAATTAAAATTAGTCATTGAAAGAATCGAGAAAGGAGATGGAAAAGGAATCTGTTTCATATTTGACGGTTTGGATGAGTATAGGTCTCAAAATCAGGATAAATCAGTAATATTTGCTCTTTTACAGAAAAAGTATCTCCCTCAGGCTATGATTGTGGTTTCCTCTCGTCCAACAGCTTTAGCTGATCTTCGGAATGAAAAAATAGACAAACGAGTGGAAGTATTTGGTTTTTTTTAAAAGCAAATATTTGAATACATTGACAGCTTTCCATTTTCTGCTTCAGATTCAAGTGATAACCTGTTTAGACAATACGGTCATTTTGAAGGCAATGTGTCATAGAGACGTAAAATTCTTCATCTCATGTTCACTGAGCTCCGAGTGGACTTTCAGGTCTTTGCTATAACGTGCAAGGTAACGAAGCACAATCAGGTGTGAAAATTGAACATAAATTTTAGAAGCGGTATACGGAATGTCTCCTTTCATACATTTGTAGAGGTACATATCATTGCCGCATGAACTGGAAGGTAGCACATGTTAAGTACATTGGGGTGAGCATCCAAGTACTTGTTTAGCTGCACAGCATCGGCATTGGGGGGATAGATCCAGCACAAATAGGTGTTGATTTTGTTTGCGACAGTAAAGATCACTCGCTTGGGTTAGTCACAGTTGATCGCACTGCCGAGCTTTCTGGTTTGAGGGACACTTACACGTTTTTGCACCTGACGTTCCAGGAGTTTCTAGCCGCTGTCCATATTTCCAAGCTTGAAGTAGATGTTCAGGTAGAGATCATTAAGAAATATTCCACATCCAGGAATATGCAAGCAGTGTGGAAGTTCTACTGTGGCCTAGTGGACTTCCGGCATCGACCTGACAGGTTTGAGTTACTCATAGACAGTCCTGAGTTAAAGCCTATTGTCAAAATCGGATATGCTTATGAATCTCAACAGAAGATTTGTGGTGCGAATGTAGCCAAAAAACTTAATTTAACGTTTGCATTAGTTGATAGTATGTTCTTTGACTCTCTGTCCCATTATGACTTGCTGGCTGTTGGCTACATGGTGTCTTGCTCCCAAATAAGTAACTTAAGCTTTACTAATTATCATTTGGATGATGATAAAGTCAAAACTCTGTTTCTACAATTAAAGAAGTCTTTAATGCGTCTTGAAATATCTAGCCCCATTGGTGAGCTCGGAGTCCAGAGTCTAATAGTCTTTCTAACAACTGTACAAGTAGAAGATATTAAGTTAGTCTTGTGTCAGAAACTGTCACCTGTTCAGCTTAAAAAAATATTTGGCACACCTTTTGGAGTTACTGGAAGATTGAATTTGTCATTTTCCGATACTTTTGTGAAATTTGAGTCCGTGTTTGCTCATTTCAGTCCGCACCAAAGCCTCCACACTGTCATCTTGACTGATGGTAATATCAATGCCATTGGTGTAGCACAGCTCGTGTGCAAACTAGTAGAATTCTGTCCTGTGTTATGCCTCTTAGATCTTTCTCACAACAAGTTGGGCTCCTTGGGTGCATCTGTTATATCTAAGCATCTACCTGATCTTAAAAACTTGCAAGAGTTGTTCCTTCCACACAACGAAATAGACTTGAATGGTGCTCTTGAAATATTGAGAGCTTCTAAAAAGTTGCATCGTCTCCACGTGTTACTGATTTCAGGTCGGTATTACATTGCTGAACGTAAGAATAAAGTGAGATTCATTGTTGAGCATATGATTTCTCCTGATGATGCAGTTTCTATGCGTGCTCTAGTAAATGCCACGAAGCACTTGACTCAAGAAAGACTATTATGTTTGGGCTTCACAGACATATTGGTTTTATCTAGTGACAAAAGTAGCCCACGGTTTAATGCTCATTTGTATATGTCATCTTAATTATTGTGAAATGTTATTCATATGAACTGATTTTCTGTCATTTGTAATGATTTTTTAATCATTCCAACAAAACCCAGACAAAAAAATGGCACTTATGCGATAACTTTTATACTTTTATACGGTGGCTTTTTTACCAGCCTAAAAAACAAGTAACTTGATATTATTTTTAAAAATAAGAGCAACACAAAATATTAAAATTATATGCTAAAAATGAACCCTTTTCTGTGTGGATTTTTTTGGAACAGCATGTCTTTAATATTTCCTTGCCACCTCTCTGTTGTGGGTCTTCTCTGCATACTTCAACTTAAATACAGAGTCACAGAATCTTTACTGTTGTAATATGAAATATCTGCAATTGCAGATAACTGAAAACTATTTAGTGTACAGTATTTTATTGTATTGTGAAGTGCGCACATGTGATTAAAAAAAAAAGAAGGTACAGTGTAAAAAAAAAGAAAGAAAGTTGGTACAGGGTTGTGACATAGCACATACGTAGATGTGGGGATATGTATCAAGGAAATCTATTACACTCGAGAGCCATAGGGAAACCAATTAAGGTACTTGAGGGTGGAAGGATTTTGTAATTACAATAACTTCTGGCTATGCATGCATGTACATGTTATCTTGGCTAAGATTTCCAATGGTTATGATTGTAATGCAAGAAACCATGAAACTAAATACTTTCTGACATGGCAAATTTCCACCCGCTAAGTGAAGTCAATATTAATGCTGAATCAGTAGCAACTGTATCTTCCTTATGTGTAATAAATGATAAAGTCTATGAAGTGTGTGTGAAGAATCTGTAAAATTGTTTACAGTTTCTGATTTATGTAGACAAGAATAATGGCTCTCTTTATGAAAAGCAAAACTCACAGATTTACCCATTTAGTTACTAAAAATGCTTCCAGATACTGGAAGGAACCCTGAACTCCCAGACAGAGGTACCAGTGTGCACATCACTTCAGAGTTACAAGAAGTGTCATTCAGCAAAAAAAAAAAAAAAAAAAAAAAAAGCTCTGGGTATATATTGTTTCTTGAGGATGAAGAATACTTGAGGAGTACTGAACATATGGCTAGTAGAGGCAAAGAGTCTAATGTTGGACCCTTTCACTTCCTTGGATGGGTTTGGAGGTTTCAGATGATGGAGAGCTAAAAACAAATGGAAGCTTATTGATGACGATCAACAAACTTTTACTGTGGTCCACCAATTTATTTCATTTAAAAAAATCACTTGAGTCTTGTATGTTGCTGAGTTTCTAGCTACTTACCATTGTTACCATTAAGTTGGTAAATAATGGCATTGACATTCTCTCAGTTTCTCTTTACTGATTGCCATGTTAACAATATAATGCCATTTGTAACCTCACCAATGCATTAAGAAGAAAAAAATTATAACCAAATTTATAACATTCTTACTGATGCAGTCACTGCAAAAACTGAAGGTATTTACCACGATTTAGCCTGGTACACAATATATTTCACGTTTATATGGCAAGATATAAAAAGTTAGCATCAACAGTACAAAATCAATGAAGACATAGCTGAAACTTTTAAATTGTAATGGACGGTTTTATATTTACTCAGGACTGTAGCCATCAGTTTCAGCCAGCACCATTCTTCCTCCATATCTGGCTTCACAGCTACCAATTCCATGTCCATTGTCTCTACCTCTGATAAAGTCCAGATCCAAGTCTCCCAGAATGGAAGGAATCATCTGCAGAATATCTACAATTTCATAATGGAGAAACTACTGGTGCGATTTCCGAAGGTGAGAATGTAATTTATATTTATATTGGTAAGGGATAAATCTGGACTAGAAGAGCTGTACTAAAAACCTTATGAGAGTATACATTTTATTGATATAATATTATCCGTATCAGATTGCTCTCATACACACACACACACACATACACACACACACACATGCACACATGCACATGTACATGCCAATGCTTGCACACACACACACACACATCACAGATTCACCAGCAGCAGAAGAAGGATATTGGTTTACTCGTGCTGGACATCCTCTGCTTCATCATGACGTTGGACAGTGAGCTGTGCCCCATGTTCCCCCAGAGTTTTGCCTCCTGTCTGATGTTCTTTGGGTCATGCAGTGACTGGCCCACGGTGTCCAGGGAAGTGGTGGACAGACTGTGCTATTATGTCCTGCCAAAGTGCCTTGGTAAGCTGCCTGGTTGATTGTGTCCAGTGTTGAGTAGGTTGAGTGTGTTTAGTGAGAATGTGGGTATCATGTTGGTGCCTATCGTATGTATACGTATGTGTGTATGTTTAAGATTTGTGAGTCGTGCTTGCATTTGTTTTCTCCTTGCTGTATGATATTAAAGACCCCAGTGCCTTGCTCCACACACACACACACACACACACACACACACAATATTAATAATAAATAAATAAAGATTCTCTTGCAACAACTAGCGGTTATACTCAACTGGCAGAGCCAGGATGCCTGTGCACTAAGCAGACACTGTGAGCCATGCAAGCAAAGCTCCTGGAGCCGGGCTAGGAACTCGCAGGAGAACAGGCCTTTCCTCACAGCAAGTGGTGTGGGCACCTGAAGTCCCACCTGGACCATTGCTGTTTCATGAGAAAAGGCCTTGAATTTGCATCCCAGCAAATGCCAGGTACCCAATCACAGCTGGGTGGACTGGTGGGGCTGATAGGAGGCAGATGGAAAAGCAGATGGAAAAGTTGCCTGAGTGGAGCTTGAACTCGGGGACCTCAGGCCCTGAGCCCAGGACACAACCACCACCACACACACACACACGGCTGTTTCCTGCAACACAGAGATATGGGAAGATTTTCACCATCTGATTGATTAATAGACTAAATATTGATGTTGTTACTGTATTACACACCTAACTACACCACAAGCCTTACATCCGATTTTTGCTATGGATTGTTGCATCTACGTGTGTTTGTATTGCTGCAGATCAGAGTTTGGTGCAGGTAGATTGTGGGCAGAACGTGGCTGCACCAATCATGATGGTATTAGATGGGTGTCCGTCCACCAAGGATCACCTACTGGTGGTTAACACCCTCATGGAACTCAAGAGAGACGTGTGCCTGGTACGTATGTGTGTGAGTGTGCACGCTGAGTTCCTTAACATTAGAAAAATAGTTGTTGACAGCCTCACTTGGCTCTGTCACACTTGAGTAGCTGTGTGACTGGTGCGTAGTGACTTGGGTTGAGTGGTTTATTACACTGTGCATTCACTGGTTCATGTGATACTCACTGTTGTTCATGAAATATTTATCATGCGGTGTTGTCAGCTTTTTTCTTTCTGTATCTGCATGGTTGCCAGCTGTCTGTCCTAGGCATTTCTATTTTCCCAGTCCTGACTCATTTCAAGTGTTATACATGGACTGGAGATGTGTGTCATGCTCTTACCCCTCCCTCCCAATTCTCCAGATGTAGAAATCGACTAAGCCTAGTATGATAATTAGACATACTTACTGTCAAGTCATCCAACACACCCATTCTAAAATCGCTTCTTATTTGTGGGCGTGGTCAATCCCTTCCAGAATTGTCAACTAAGATATGTTTGAAAACAAAAAACACAGATTGTCATAAATATTCAAACACACAGGCATATCATTACATGTCACAGAAGCATGTTCCCTCCTCCCCTCCCACATTGGTTCATGTACATGTGGCATGTCATGGTACATATGTATGTATGTATGTGTGTGTGTATGTGTGTATGTATGCTTCCAGGATGTGCTGTCGGTCATTGCTTATGGGACATCAAGTATCAGAGAGAAGGCACTGGACCTGATGCTCCACTACTGGCCCATTCCCATCGCCGAGTTCTCCCAGAGGTCCACCACCAACTATGCTGGTTAGCCGCAGGAAATTCAATACTCTTACGAACATCTGGGTTACTAGCAGTAGTGTTTATTGTTCTACATGTTGAAGATGATAACTGATAATAAGGAAACAACATGACATTTTCTGCAAAGCTGTTCATTTAAAAGGATATCATTTCCGTAATTTGCTATGATATTAGGAGATAAAGACTAAGATAGAACAGATTGTGCAAACATATTTCAGAGCGGCTACTAGATTGTGATTGTGAATCTATTTCAAACGAGAGTAGAGTCTGAACATAGGAGCATGATTATATAAGTTAATCTACTTACAGCAATCTAGTGTATTTTTTGAGTACGTACACATGTATGTTTGTTTGTATGTGTATTCAGAGTGGACCAGTCCAGTGTGTGAGAATATAGAGTGCCAGCAGCGCAAGAGTGCAGCCAACATGGTGAGTCTAGTGATATAGGCAGCACGGTGGGTGGAGTGATATAGGCAGCATGGTGAGTCTAGTGATATAGCCAACATGGTGGGTGGAGTGATATAGGCCACATGGTGGGTGGAGTGATATAGCCAACATGGTGGGTGGAGTGATATAGGCAGCATGGTGGGTGGAGTGATATAGGCAACATGGTGGGTGGAGTGATATAGGCAACATGGTGGGTGGAGTGATATAGGCAACATGGTGGGTGGAGTGATATAGGCAACATGGTGGGTGGAGTGATATAGCCAACATGGTGGGTGGAGTGATATAGGCAGCATGGTGGGTGGAGTGATATAGGCAGCATGGTGGGTGGAGTGATATAGGCAACATGGTGGGTGGAGTGATATAGGCAGCATGATGGGTGGAGTGATATGGTGGATAGTAACAGTCTAGCCGTAAATGTAGTGGATAAGTAATAATTAGAAATAAAAGGAAGGAATCGTTTTTAAATTAGACTTATGCCATAGTCTGTCAGTAGCATATCCAATACTCAGGGATATTGCTCGACTCTAATTTAATGGTCCTATGGGGATTGCCCCATCATTATTACTAGTGGTGTGCTTGAGCACAAATGGCGAGCGAGCCTTAAACTACACTATTGTTAAATGATTGATTTTAACAACTAACACTCAAGCTACTAAAATAAAGTCGAGTTTTTAAATTAAGTATATGCGTAAAGGGGATTCAAGGCCATAGTAACCACTCCCCACGAAGCAACAAAGTCAAGTCACGTTATTTAAAGTTTTCTTTCACACAACTGAACATACCTACGCAAGACTTACCTTCGTGGTTCGTCTAGTGGACAATGAATTTACGAGTTAATGTTGTTGAGTAGGGCTTATAACTGTGACAAATAGCGACTAACTCGAATAGAAATGGAGCTCCCATAAGTTTTTGCTTTTAACTGCACCCGCAAAAGAATTCAAAGCGGCAAACAATTCAATTTCTAAGGTGATACGGGTAATGGTCGCTAAACCGGAGGATTCTGTTTAGTGAAGTTTGGGACGGGGTCGAACGCGGAGCGAACACAAAAATACGGAGGGTCAAAGTACAAAATGGCATACATACGTCCAAACATATATATAAATAAACAAACATCCCCGATTTTCAATTGTGTTACCCCTGTAAGTGTCTCGCTCGCTACGCTCGCTCGCCAATAATGTACTGCTCTATGATGGCTTAGAATACAATGTACAATACAAGTTAGTGAGAAGGTATTCCTGCTTATGCTACAAATATCTTTCACATAAAGAAGAAAAAGCGCGTGTAATTGTTCTTTTTGTTGGTTTGTGCTAGGTTTGTCTGGACCCTCTGTGTGTGACTCATCACAAGCACAGCTCCACCAAGCTCTTCATCCTCCTCTGTCCTGAATGTGACAGCAGCATCCATGGGTACGTGCAATGTGCAAGTAATGTTTGAGTATATACAATGTTTTCCAGCTTGAAGAGTAGAAAGTTGGGGTTTTTGGGGGGAATGTTTTCTTAATTTGTCTACAGGTACAGTTGTGTGAAAGTTAAGACATCTAAAATTTCATACACACGTTTATTAATGTTCATAAGTATGTAAGTATATGTAGACTAGTTCTATACTATATAAAGTTTCAGTGCACCGAGTTAGTATCTTAACTTAGGCAGTTTTATTTGCTTCTATTTCAATTTTTTAAATAGCAAAGTATGAAAAGTGTTTAAGCTGGGATATTTGCTATTCTAAATCAAGTCTGGAAAATTTGATAGAAGATAGCTAAATAGTTATATTTTAACATATGAAAGCTGTACGTTGAAAATTAAGTGAAATATATCTGTTTGTATGCAAAAGTTAGATTTTTATCTGCTCAACAATGACTTTTGCAGACTATCTGTGTTTGTTAGTGATTCATAAGGTTAGAGAATTTTCTGTTACCTTGGCACCTAGAAATAGAAAAATTCCGAACAGAAACCATTATGTATAGGGCAGGGCTACAGTTTTAGTACGATTTATAACGAGCGTGTGAGAAATTTTGACGTAAACAAAATGGCGTTCAATGTATGGAAATTGAATGGGAATAGTTTGATTCTCACACTTCTGCCATATAAATCAGCTTGTTTTTTTGGAATGAGTTAACAGGTGGACAATGGTATGCTTAATAGTTGGGAGTGTAATTGGGAGTGGGGAGTGATACATACATTAGTAGATGGCATCAAAATTGATATCGTACAGTTATTTTTTTTGTTAAGTTGTAGATTGTTATCTAAAATGAAGGACTAAAATTGCTTTAGGAGTGTTGAGGTGTCTCGTTGTGTTGCAAGTGATTCCACTAAGTGTAACAAGTGTCTACAATATTCAGGCACTGTGTCGTCTTAGACTAAGTGGTTGCTGGGCAAACATAGGTTACTCCAGTGGACTAAGTATTCTGATATCATTTGTACACTTTCCCCCCCCCCCCCAAAAAAAAAAAATTTCAGAATTTTATTGCAATCTGTTTCAATGCTTATTTGACTTAGATCTGTAGTCACTAATTGAGTAGGTACTTGCATCCTCCCATGTAATCAGAAAGCACCAAGAAGTGCACAAGACATGTCAGTATAGGATTGACTTAGGTTGAAGCAAACGGGCTGGGACTACTACATAGCTTGAGACCTAACTTATTAGCATGTTCAAGGGAGATAGAGCAAAGTGTATTGAAGTGAAAGTATGTTTTCCATTTTTTTTTTTTCATTTTGGTTTGGTTGACTACATTACACATGTAGTTCACTAAGATTTAGTTTGCGCAGTGTGGGGTTAATATATTGACACTATTCGGTAATATCTTGTGGTGCTTTTTAATTTAATTAAAGTGATTATATTTTTTCGTTTCCCTGTGTGCACTGTAATGACAGGAGTCCTCCCAATCAGGACAAGCACGTCAGACTGCAGATTCCTCGTCCTTTACGTAAGTTACATAACATCAGAGAAAGAAAAAACTGTGAGAGGGTAAAAGTAACAAGACTTCTCTGGGGGGAGGGGGGGGGGGGGGCTTTTAATTTGTTATACATAGGTCTTTGGGTTTAGGGTCTGGTTGTGCAACTTTTGAGTATAGATAATGGGAAGAGAGCAAGATGGGGAAAGGGATGAGGGTGGTGGATTAGAACAGTTGGATAAGGTGATTTCTGAGTTTGTGTAGGCCATGGATAAGATAATGTCTGAGCTGTGAGAATAAGGCATGGTAATGTGCAGGTGAGAAGGTCTTAGTGGTGGGTATGCAGGGGTTCATTTAGGAATTGATCTAAGTGGGGGAGAGATTGAGCTCACGCTATCTCAAGGGGATCACAACTTTCATACATAATTAAGATAAAAGGCTGAGGAGCTAGGCTTCAATTACCAAGACAATAATTAGAGCAGATATATAATTATGATTTATAGCTTTTGCAATCACCTTCATTATTCACTTTTGAACGTAAATTTTTTGCTTAAAAAATTTTAAGAATATTTACAGGGGGCATGCCAAAGTGACTTCAAGGGGGGGGGGGGGTGAGCACCCCCCCCCTTACTAAACGAACCCCTGGGTATGGGAGGTCAGGCAGTGGGACAGGTTAGGTCAAAATAGTACACTCCATCCCCTTTATCGGACACCTCTATTACAGGCACACCTCTATACCGAGCTCAAGCATTGATAAAATAATTCTACTGGGATTGGAAACGGGACCACGTGCGCCCGTAGAAACTGTACAAAACGCTAATCTAAGGCGTGTAACGTTTGTTACATTCGTTGGTGGTTGGCAAAGCTGGTTACCTACCTACCCAGAGCTGCATAAGGCGAGCTAATAGCTACTTCTAGGTTACTGGATATATTCTAATGTATAAAAAAAAAAGTGCTTGAAAGAATTGCTACCCTTTTGGAGTCATTTGACCAAAACTGTTATAATCCCTTTAGCTGGCTAGAAAAGAAACTTAAGGTGCAGGTTTGAAACTAGTCTTTAGTACACTGTTGTGAACCATTTCAAAGGACAGAATGAAAATAACATCTTCAATTAAAGTGTGTAGTGTTTGTGTTACAATCCCTTTGCTAGATAGCCAACTGATACTGATACAATATTAACAATTGAATCTTGTGTGTAATGTACTAGTAAATGCAATAAGCGTTATGATTGTGATCCCTTTTATGGTATAGAGATATGCCTTGAAAGTTACATTAATAAAGTTTTAATCAGCGTAAGAGATCCTTTTAAAATTGTTCATGTGTACTGTAATAATGCAACTGGGCAACCTTGAACGTTAATTACTCGATTACATCTGTGATCATCTATGAATAATGCACAATTACTTTCTTGCAAAAGCTATTAAACAATTTCATGTGCTCTCTATTGAATATACTTCTAGAAGATTAGTAAAAGATGCTTTACTGACTCCAACTTCCTGGTTTAAGTCCTAATGGCATGTACTGCAGATATTACAGTCTCTGTGTCACTATAGTTATCATTTTAAACTCAGCAGAAAAAAAATTAAGGAAGCTGCAAAAAAAAATCAGATACACACGTATTGTTACAGCGCCCGTTTAGTATTGGCTACTGAGTGTTTCCAATCCCAGTATATTCTTTTATCAATGCTCAATTTATAAATTATTTCCATGGGACTTCGCTAATTTGACCACCATTACCAATCTCAGGAGTGCAAGCAAGCTTTTCTAGTTCCACAGAGTTGTAGACTACTGAGGGTTACAAGCAAAAGAGAACTGTGCTCAAGCTTAAGAAAAAAATAACAACCTAAAACTTCTTAAAAAGGCATGTCTCAATGAGTAGTTGGAGAAAATTATGGTCTTTTCCTAAGAAATGGCCATCCTCAGGTCCCAAGGTGCCCAGATAAGAGAAAATTGAGTGTAGTTTAAGATTAGTGGGCAAGTTTGTCAGAGTGGGTAAGGTGTGGTCAATATTGAAGGTCTAGTTAGTAGGCACGGTATAAATAACAACAGGGTGTTGGTTACTTCAAGTTTTATCTTACAGACAATGTCAAGCCTAATTGTGAGTTCCAAAAGATCTGCTCAGGAAAGGAGCGTCAGGTGAATCGTGCGGAGGTGACGTGCTATGATAGCCATTGCACGGCCATCCAACAGGGACAGCCGATACGCATGTGCAGGGACTGCCACAGTAAACAACACAAGGACCTAGATGACCCCACCCACATCTATCAGGGTGAGTGGGAGGAAAGTATTATCAAGCATTTTAAGGTGAATCTGTGGGATTTTTGTTTTTTGTTTTGTGATAAATGCATGATGGTAAGGATGTACTTCTTGATATGTCTGTACATTCACACACTCACTAACTCTCACACACACACTCACACACACACACACACACATACTGTGCAGAATGTCCTCCAGACCCATGGGGGGTGGAGAATCAGACATTTGCTTCAGTGATGGTCGAAGCTGTATCCAAACTTTTGGAGGTCACACCCACCAAGAAAGTTTTGCCGGTCAGACCTGGCCAGAATGTGAACTTTACTCCCCAGGCACAGATTGATATGGGCATCAGTAGAGAGGGCTGGTGGATGTTGTCTCACTACTGCACTCCCACCAATAAAGTCAGGGTAAGGAGGTGTGTGTGTGTGTATGTGTGTGTGTGTGTGTGTGTTAGCAACATTATTGATCATTCTGTAATCATATTAGCTACTTTGTTAAATTAATGAAATTAATAGGTTGTTCAATAAAACATTAGTATCACTTGCATTGTTATGAAATAATGTATCATTTGAATTTGGAATTATATACGTATCCATGCGAAAGCATTTTTATTGCCCACAGCTACACTTCAATTGTATGTACTTCTGTTTGGTACAGGATCATCAGCGCAGCTGGCTAGTCCACCTCCTGGCCCTGGCTCTGAACTGGTTGCAGGTGTACTATGACCTGCTGAGAAAGGCAGCCTCCAGCATCACAGAGGAAGGGGTGGGGCCACTGACAGGAAACTATGTAGTGGGGACTGTGGACCCAAGAGTGCTGGACTGTAAGCTAGAGGGAGAAGAGTGAGGCCAGGATATGAAAATTGATACAGCATATAAGATATGGTCTTATGGCACAGTACAACACTTTCTATTGCACTCATTTGCATATTTATATTGTTACACAGCATGCAGTACCTCTGTTTTAGCCACGAATTTTCATCTGACAGGGCACTATAATAACTTGATGAATGTATCAGTCGATTGCTCTCATTCAAATCGAACCATTTTGCAAATCAGAGTGACACTATCCCACCAATAATTGTTTCCATCTGAAACATTGAATTGAATTTTTTAATGTTTTGTTTAATTTTTTCGTTGGAACAGTTCAAACATGCGTTATTCATGGTACCACAGTCAAGCAAAAAATCTCTGAGTATTATGAATGGCTATTCTTTTTTGTTGATAGATTCTCGCCTTTTTTCCAATTATTCTGATGTCTCCAATCTGGTTGCCGGAGTGAGTTGTTGTTGTTTGTGGTGTTTAGTTGACTGAATTAGTATAAAAAGACGTATTAGCTCACATAAAGCATGAAAAATTTCTCAACCATTTCAATATATGCATGTGTGTGTGCAAGTGGGTGTTTATGCACGTGTGCAATTCACATGTGTGTTGTTTGTGTGTGTGTAGTACGCTCTACCATGGCTAAGGCATGTGTGCGAGACTAACCAGAAGTATGTGGCAGAAGTTTTGAAGCCGGATCTCAGTGACAGTGCTCAAGTCGGGAAAGTGTGGTCAGTAGGAACAGAAAGCGAATAATACTTTATTTGTGACACATCTAGTGAGGGAATATTAGCAGATATTTGGCTAATCTTGGAATAAATTCCTTACCAAGAATTTTTTTACCAAAGCGTTTACTAAGGTGTCCACTAACACAATATCAAATTATTTAAATTCAATTACCCTAGGGCAACCCAGGGCAGCTGCTGGAAGTTGGGTCCCTGAAACCATATATGGAAAAAAATTAAAATACCCAAATTCTTCCTCAAGAGTGTCAAACTAAGGGTTTTCATGATTCTGAATCAACTTACTTTACTGCAGGTGAAAAAAGCCACACCCACTTTCCCCGCTATAGACAAACCCTTTAATTTGTGAAAGCAAAATGCATACGTAAGTGTCAGGGATCTAACTCACCTACTCCATATAGCAAGATTACTTTTTAACACCCTGATTCCTGCATGAGCATGCAGAGATCAAAGGTATATGGTCTGTGCAAGCTGGTGCATGCATACACTATGAACATCATATGCTGATTCTGCTGAATCATTCTAGAACTTCTGGCTGCTCTTTGCTGTGTAGTAGAGTCTGTCTAGCTTAGAAATTTAGCTCAATCTCTCACAATTATGGACATGGACAATATTCCTGCACCTCTGCTAAACTGCTTCATCTGTGGAGACCCAGAGATGCCAGCTCGGAAACTGTTACAGGTAACTCCTAAAGGCTACTCAACAACTCTGTTGGCATATGCAGAAGCAGTAGGAGATGATACAGTTTTGGAGCATGGACTGTTGGAAGATTGAGATACCACTTCAAGTGTAGATGTGATTTGTACAACAAGTCAGTCAAGGCTACCATGAATTCAACTCGTAAGTACAACCTAATTTATTAGGGTAAGCACCTATAATGACTAGTTTATTGTAGGTGCAGCAGAGGCAGACAAAGAGTCAGCACAGTTGAAGAGACGACGCATTTCATCTGCATCTACTGCTTGCAGTTCTGTGAGTTCACGGCTTCCGTACAAAGATGTATGCGTTCTTTGCAACCAGCCTGTTCACCTCTTCCCAAGATATCCAGGTTAGCTTGCATTATGCATGGGAGGAGATGGGATCATGTCTCTCTACTCCATTACAGATATTGCTAGAAAGACACAAGTTTCCTGACAACTTGACTGCAGAGGGACTGAAGACAAGTTTGCTGAAGACAGCAAGGGGTCGCAAGGATGACTGGGGCATTGAAGTCATTGGCCGCTTGGAAGGCATCAATGACCTAGTAGCACGTCACAGAAGAGGAGAGAAGATGTGCTGTGTTTCAGAGATAAGACAAGCAACACTCTGTGAGAGCATCATGCTAACATTCAGTTTGGAGATGAGAAGACACAGATAATAAAAACTGCATTAAAATTCCTTTGCAATGACATTGCCACTATTGATCTAGATCCCAAGTCCTACCCCACTGCTCACAGTATGACTGATATCCCTAGTCAGCTGGCACTTGTTCCTGAGAGCCTTCAGATGCTGTTGAGACCAATAGTGAAGACAGATGAGCGAGTAGCCACTTGGGGGAAGAACTTCATTAAGGCCTATCGGCCTCGGTCAGGGGTATTGCCATACAACTGGATCATAGATTCGGGTCAAAGTGGTTGTTCAACAAGTTCCATCAGTTGGGATACACTGAGTCTTACTCCGAGATACAAAGGTACAAATACTGCTTCCTCAATGATAAGAATCGAGTTGGAATCACTGACAATTTTGGCATTCTTGGCACAATTGATGAAGAAACTGATGAGCAGATGGATGATGAGGTTGAGGTTGATGATGAGCAGATGGATGATGAGGTTGAGGTTGATGTTGATCTTGTATCAGTTGTTACAACAGCTGATGAAAATGAAGACTGGAGTGATGATCAGGTGGTGTCCATGGAGATTGGGGATGCAAACTCAGTCACTCAGTTTGTTGGAGACAATATGGATTTAAACCTCCTTGTTTCTATATACGGGAACAGTCCCTTTCATACAATGGGCTTGATTAGAGTCATCTCTCCTGCACCACCTTCAGTAGATGATAGAGCTGTCATCAACACCCACAACAAGAGTGAGCTCATCCGTCTCATCTCTTCAACATTGCAAAAAACTCCAGATTGCAGTGGAGCAGTGTGACAATGATGCTGACACTTCAATTGTGAGAGCAGCAATGGTTGCTGCTACAGATGGCTCTGTTGAGGTCAGTAAATTATTACTTCTTGATATTTTTTTATGTGTATTTATCCTCAGGTGCGGGCAGAAGATGCAGACGTCCTGATAATGCTGGAGCACCATAGCTCAAGTACCAACAATCCACTCTTCTTAACCACATCGAAGGGCTCTTACAATGTTGGAGGAATCCGAGAAGCTCTCTCTGAAAGACAGAAGCGTTACCTGCTCTTTAGTCATGCCTTCACTGGTTGTGATACAGTTTCTGCTATTGGGGGCCATGGAAAAACCAATCTGTTTGATAGGTTTTGTGCAGGGGACATGGATGAACATATTGACACCTTCCTTGACTTATGAGCTACCTAGGATGCAGTGACCAGGAGTGGTGTTGCAATTTTCCAGCACATTTACCACCACCATAAGTCAAAGGTGGCAGCTGGGCTGGTCAAGCCTGAGACTCTACCTCCAACCTAGGGTGCAGCTGCACAGCATTCTCTCTGCATATCTGCAAACAGGGACTGGATGCTGCTACGGAGCATGTCTTTGGACCCCTGTGATTATGGATGGATAGTAGTGGTCTTGGTTTTGAGCCAGTACCAACACTAGACCCCATGGCTCCTGAAGAGTTGCTCCAGTTTACAAGCTGTAATTGCAAAGGAGATTGCAGCAATAGGCGGTGCAGCTGCAAGAAGAATGGTGTACAATGCATTGTAGCATGTGGAAACTGCAGAAACTCCTTCCAGCCTGATGTAGAAGAAGACTTCTACTCATAACATTGTTTATATAGAATATTAATTTTAGCAAAAGAAAAAAAGAGAGAGAGAGCGGGAGAAGTGGGTGTGGCCTTTTCAACCACAGAATTATTCTGATGCTTGTAACAAATTCAGAATCATGAAAACCCCTAGTTTGACCCTCTTGAGGAAGAATTTGGGCATTTTCATTTTTCCCATATATGGTTTCGGGGGACTTAACTTTCAGCAGCTGCCAAGGGTTCCCTAGGGTAATTGAATTTAAATAATTTGATATGTGTTAGTGGACACCTTAGTAAACACTTTGGTGAAAAAATTTCTTGGTAAGGAATTTATTCCAAGATTTTGATAATTTTCCCTGACTAGTCCACACCCTGGTCAGATTACAGCTGCACTTCCTTCATCTTTACTCTTACTCTTTATCCCCTCTTCTCACCATTCCTTTCCTGCCCCACCCTCATCTCCCACACACCCTCTTTATTATTTTGCCCATATTGTAATTCCTTTATCCCCACTTTTTGATACCTGACATACTCTCTATATATATATCCATCCACTTGCTCCAATCCCACATGCTGTTATTTTTAATAGTTAATCATGTATTTGAGGAACTGTCCCCATCCTGTAGGCGGTCATGTAGTGATAATTCCAAGAGTTACCACGGTTTAACTATTTATGTACCATTTATACCATAGTTGCCGTTGCAAAATTTCTGAACTATCGCTGATCCCAGTTCGAGCACACGTAACAGGAGAAAATAGACAAAACCAGTGGGAAATTAATTATTTTTTTAAATACATGGCTGTTAAGTCTACTTATCCTTTTCCTCCCCTGTCACTTTCCCCATCTCTTCAATTCACCCTTATTATTTTTCAGGAGTGAGGGTCGAGACAAGATGAAGCGGTATCGCTGGACCCTGAATCTCCTTCACACGCTGCACCTTCTGGTTCAGGAGGGCAAACTGGCTGACCACATTTTCCTGCATGTGTTTGAGCAGGTCATGCCCAAATGGATGGACCTCATGTACAGCCTCAGGTCTGAGCCTGGCAAGATGGAGCTTCTTCAGGAGCAAGTTGTGTATGTCGGATATGTCTCGGTTTTTGTTTTTTGTTTTTGCTTTTTGTTTTGTTTGTGTTTTTTTTTTGTTGTTGTTTCTTTTTTGTCTGGACTGCTTTCCCTTTCACATATAGGTATTATATTGCTGCTGCTTTAGCTTCCATAGGTTTTATTACAATTTATGAAATGCTTCCTTATTTTGTATACAATTTTAGCATTTTCACAAATTATTTACAAAATATAGTGATTGCAGTTTTATCATAAATTATTTAGGAGGATATTTTCGCATGAGATGCATGAGGAACGCATGAAGCTGTTCCGGTTCATTTGGGAGTATTTCCGTGCAAAAGATCCTGAGGATATGAAGAAGGCTCTTTACTGGCTGCAGGTATGTATGTCTAACCCAATAAACGTATACATTACAAGCATATACTCAGGCCTTGTTGTAGAAAAACTACAACAACTATTGATTTATCACTTCATAATTTCTTTCTCAGCCTTCCCGGTGGCGACCAAATATTTTTAATTCTGTATTGTTTAAACAACTATAGACTAGGGTACTTAGGGTTTGGTTATATTTATATAAAATAGCTGTGCAGGGAAATGCATCTAATTTCTTATGGCTCTATTTGTCTTTACTTCTGACTGATATTTAAGTTTTGTCTTCTTGTTGTAATTATTACTCTAGGACCTGACTCGCCTGAAGGTTCCCATTGGCTACCTTAGGCACATGTTTGAAGAAATCATGACAGAGAAAAGCCCTCGAAGAATGAGGAAAGGACAGGGAGACCATGCCCCACTTCCAACTCGGATCAGCTCCTTTGACCAGGCTGCTGAGGACTCCTTTGCTAAACGCAAGGAAAGCAGTGGAAGGTGAGAAAGTGAATGAATAGAATATTAAGGAATGCTTTACATCAGTCCAGCTAATTGGCATACATTGAGGTGTGATGATAATAATGTAATACTTTGAGACTGATTAGAACTCTTGCTTAAAAATGTTAAGTACAGTATGTAGTTTTTCACAAAGTACATACCAAATGACAGATTTACTCTGCAATGTAATTGTGTTTACTAGTATATAATATGCTTCTTATTGTATATTTAAAAAAATTGGTCTTCAAATACACACATGGACATTTTATATCAAGGAGGTGTTTTTGTAATGTTGGGATAAACCTTTTGGTATTTTCGACTACACCCAGTGCAGTTGGTTCTACAAAGTTCCTACCTGCATCAAAATGTGGAAAATTGTGGCCTTACTCTATGGTTAGTTATGTTTTTTTTAAATGTCCAACACTCCTTCAAAATCAACGCTTACTATAAATAGTATCTCCATAACCATAGAGAACTGTACCTATATAGATATGAGGAGTAATGGACAGCTAAAGCATAAATTAGTGGCATATAGTGTCTACGATGAATTATATATCTTATTATCTTGGTCAGCAAACAGTAAATTGGCTGAGTTTCTTAATGAATAGGCCCTATTTAAATTAAACTGGTAAGAAAATCTGAGTGGACAAACAACCCGTGTTACAAACGTACACCTCATATTGTAGCTTGCTCTTGTTAAGTAGCCTTGAATAGCAACAAAGTCCTGAGCCAAAAATGAACCAGAATGTCAAGCAGAAGGGTAGAAATGAAGTCACCAAACTACGACTGCTTTTTGTTTACAATTGTCTCTGAGGTACTGCGCACGTGGTTGGCCCGGTTTGAGCGCGTGACTATATCCCGCCGTGTGTAGTATCGTGTGGTTTTATTTATTCCCATAGACTTTTCTATTGAGTTTTGAAACTGCACTTTCCCGCCAGCTCTGAAGTTTTTAAAAGGAATTTTCTGGACCGCTTCGGCACAAGCTTTCGAATGGTGCAAACCCCGGAAGCATAGCTACTTCCGTTCAAAAGTTATTAACGTTTTTTACCGCGTCAACTTTATGTGCATTTAGGACACTAATTATGAAGCTTTGATGCCCTTCTCATCAATTTTTTTTTGACTCTACAAAATTCCCCCCCCCAGCAAAAGATCCTGCATGAATCTTTGGTGAGCGTAACAACATAATAAAGGATGAAAATTATGCTTTTTTTTTTTTTTTGTTTAATCTACACTGTCTAGGCACTTTATCAAGATGGGTATGTTCTAAGCATGAATTTTCCCACTATTATTCCATTCATTCATGTTGTGGAGAGCACTTTGGGGCGAGTCCAAGGAATGAATGAATCTCATTCACCCGGATACTTGCTTCCACTTACAGTCCACCCCTTTTTGCTAAACTTTTCAACAAAACTCTCTTGCCTTTTTATTACCCTTTGCCAGACAACCTTAAACCGATGGATCCCTCCAGTCCTGGAGGATATAGCTGTCAGTTTGGTGAGGAGTCCATCCCAGCTGAGTTGTACTGCAAGAAATGTTCCCTGGTAGCCAGGGGCTTGGTAGTCACCAATTGCTGTGGAGAGAGTTTTTGTAGCTGCTGCATCCAGCCGGGCACTGCATGCCCTCACTGTGGATCAACCTCCTTCACCACCATGAAGCTAGTCAAGCAACAGGTCAAGATCCAAAGCTTGAAGGTTTTTTGCGTCTGGAAGGCTAATGGGTGCAGCTGGTGCGGCACCCTGGAACTATTGCAAAGTCACAGGGAGCATTGTGATTATGTTGAATCCAAATGCCCTCGTGGCTGCAATACTGCACTCCTCAAGAAGTTTGTCGATTCCCATTTTTCGAACGAGTGTCCCCTGAGGCGTGTTGCCTGCCAGTATTGTAGTGTTGAAGTACTCTCCAAAGATATGGATGGACATATTGCCGACCAGTGCGAGTACATGCTTGTAATGTGTCCTAATACTTGTGGAGCATCTTTCAAACGAGTGGAACAGCAGGCACACAAAAGTATGTGCCCAGAAGAACTTATCAAGTGTGACTTTGCTCAATTGGGTTGCAAAGGGACATTCAAACGCAAGAACGAAGAGGCCCACTCCACTAGTAAACATCTGAAACATCTTAGCATGGTGGCAACTAACCTGAAGAAAACTCTTCGAGGGAATCATACTGCAGGAGCTACTGCTACTGCTCCTCACGCGAAGGTAGACAATGTGGAAGTGAAAAAGCTAAAGAAAGATCTCCAGGCCATGAAAGATACGTGTGATCAACAGAAATGCATTATCAACAAGTTGGAGGACGAACTGAAGGAATTCAAGAAGATTTGGAATAGCCGGCAGAAATGTGTTATTGAGGAGCACGATGCGCGCTTGAAAAAATTGGAGGAGATGCGGGATGAGCAAAACAAGTCACAATGCAAGCATCCCACGGAGAATTCTTGTGGATCATCTTCCACAAGTGGAGTAGAAAGGATAAAAAAAGAACCACTTTATGACGAAGATTGCCTTTCCTTCACAATTAATGATTTTTCTGCACAGAAGGCTGCGGATGAACCGAACAAGATGGAGACCCCGCCCATGTACACTGACAAATACAGGTTCACCGTGGGCATTGATGCCAATGGGTTTGGTGACGGGCGAGGCAATTCTGTGAGAGTGTGGATGAAATCTTTGCCGGGGAAGTATGATGAGGAGCTCCAGTGGCCAGCCAAAGTCACCTTCACTGTGGAGCTGCAGGGAAACAGAACTGAAGTGCTCAATTGGACCGTATCTAATGTCATGACGTGGACCAAACCAATAAACTCTTCTGGATTCTGTCAGTCTTTCTCAAGAGAGCCCACCAATCCCTATGTCTTTATTTCCCATGATAGACTGGTGGATTATTTAAAAGAGGATAGCCTTGAGTTTACAATTTCACCCGCCGTTCAAGACCCAGACAATTGCTAACTTTTTTTTATTAACCCTGCTTTTATTTTTTTTGTTACATTTAGCCATCAAACTTTCCTAGATCAGTCACTTTTTACTTTGCTAATAGCAATTATAATTAGTATTAGAATACATATATATAATATACCACATAGTTTGCATGCGGCCTATTCTTTTCACATACAGCCAAAATTCGAGGGCGTAAATGGGGGCGTGGTTAAAATTTTTGGTCAGTCCTGGTGCTTCAACCATAGCATGATTCTAGTGCAATAACTTGTTTAAGTTCAAGTACAAGTGAGTAAGAGTGCTTTAACATCAGTGATAGTTTCTAGCAATACAGTTTAGTTTAGTAGTTTGTTACTGTGTACATGTTGTTTGTTTTATTGTTGTTTTCATTAAGAAGAGCATTAGTGTACATAACAAGTCACAAATTTGGAATCAAACAGTTTACAACTAAATGCAGAAGAAAGAAAGGTCAATCTCGTTTTCAAATTACTTGATCGAGTGTGTGCCCTATTCAATATGCTTGAGTTGTTAACTTGAAGTAATGCTTTGTACGCAGCCTGTTCAACGGTGCAAATTCAAGGTGCACATTTTATTGAGGAAATATGGTATTAGTTTATGATTTTGGTTTTGCATTATAATAATCACTGCTTCCAAAAGATTCACCAGAGGTGTGTACCTATAGTACAACGTGTGGATTTATCTAGCTAGGAAGTAATAGTTTAGAAAGAACTGCTGTATCTCTTGAAACAGTGAGTTTAACAGTTTGATCACAAGGGAACTCGCAAATTAAACTGCAAACAAACAAACAAACAAAAAAGACGTCCTGTAGTTTTGCTCTGTTTTTCTGTCTGATCTCCATTAATATAACAGTGATATATGTATGTATAATAGTGTAATTTGAATGACCAGGTATGGCAACACCTTCCCACTTTATGTCAATACTAAATAATGACTAATTGGACATTGTATTGTGTAGTTTCAGTGGGTATGACTCAGAGTCAGCACTGGTGTCCCAGTCTTCACTGGATATGGGTGGCCTCATCACCTTCAACTCCTCTCTCACCAGATTCATACTCATGCTGGACATATGGCTGTGCCAGGTAGCCTAACTGATACATTTATTCATTTTGTTTGTTCGGTAATTAATTAATTAATATTTATTTTATTTATTTATTTTATTTTAATTATTATTTTATTTGTGTGTTTATGTGTTTTTAAGTATGCATTTCTTTATTTCATTAATTGATTGATTGATTAGTTGATTACATGAAGGTTATTTAAAAATATTTCAAGTTTTTTATTTTTTATTTATTTATTGATTTATTGATTTATTGTTGTTGTTGTCTTTGTTTCAGTTGGTTGAGCTTCATGTAAGCACCCTGGAGTCAACGGCTCTGTATCAGTTACTGTTAAAGATGTTGCGTCATGTGTGGGGCACTAACCACTCCTTCCTGGATCACCACGATCCTTCTTCCAACCTCTGCTTCCTCTGCCGGGCCACGGAGCTGTGGTTTGGACTTGCCACCAAGCTGGCCGTTGAGTACAACCGGAGAGAGAGGGAGGACAGTGCAGGTTCGTACTTCGTGGTGGGCAGGTTGGAGTGGGTACTATTAGCCAACCACATTCTATTGTGTGTGTGATGTCGTGATTAACTACCCTTTACCAGTTACTAAAGACCAACAAAAACAACCAAAAAAAACTAATTAAAAAAAGAAAGGATGGGGGGAGGTGAAGGTAACACTTGCACCTATTTACATGTACTATGGCAAAATTTCTTCCTTATTTGTTGGCATGTGTATCCATGGCAGGCAGCAAATCAAGATTGCAGTCAAGCTGTAGTTTACAGTGTCATAAATTATGCTTAAGTCGTTACCTTTTCTTAGCAGCTCTTAAGTACAAAGAATTATGCCATATTTCATTTTGAATAAGAGTATTTGCAGGATTAGGTAGTGAGAGAGTAATTTAGTTGTGCTTCACTGTGACTGTTTAGTGACCCCCCTTATTGGAGAAGTGAGATTATCCTTTAGATTAGGGATTTGTATTTATTATTGGGATTGTTAATATCCCAATGCTTTGACTCCTTATTACGATTTTGGCTTTATATTGCTTTATAATGGCAACCTCTGTCTTCTTGGTCAACTCCTTTTCAAGAAGACCACATTTGAATTTTTTCCTGCTTTGCTCATTTTATAATAACTTAGTATTTCCAATGACGGTCATTTGGTTTAAATAATAATAATTCTAATTTATTTTTAAACTTATCCCAATGTTTTGACTCCTTATTATAGAGATTACTATTTTTGCTTTGTACATATTTGCATCATCTATTGTGTGTGCGTGTGTGTTTTTTACTCACTGGAACAGAGGACATGGATGATGTAGCGTCTCCACACAGCAGTCTGTCCACACCAAGTCGCTCTCTCAAAATTATTAAAGAGAAAGTGGCAGTGACGCCCAAGAGACTTCGCAAGAATGTTTCATCTGTTGAAAGTCCTCCATTCATCCAGAACCCAGTGAGTGTGAGACTCACTGTGGGAGGGAGGGAGGGGTGGAGTAGCTTCTACACTTTATTACTCGATGTCTGGAATTAAAGTATACATACAATGTTTACTATTTCAATGTGCTTGAAATCTATCCGTGGTGTTGCATACTGTTAGCTTAGCTGGTTCGCTCACCGTCACTGCACTATTGAGCACACGAATACGCACGTAGTTGTAATTCTACTTCTTATCATTATCTTATAGCGTCTCAAGAAGAAGGTATCCATGGAGGCAGTGGAACTTCAGTCGTAAGTTTATTCATTATTTGTTTACTTGTTGTTAACTCTGTACAGATAGACTACAATAGTGACTGTATTTGACCAGCTACAACTGCGTTGTCTAGATATCTTTAGACCCGTACATTACCAAACACTAAATGACTTGGATAGAATTTGAATGCACCAATTTGATTATTTAGAACTTATAATTAAACTAGAGGATCAGGAAATGAAATTATAACTTAACTCTACAAACAGGTTAGTCTGGTTTAGTGACTACTCATGTTCTATTCCAGGTTCAGATCTCGTGAAGAGGAGGTGGGCAGTCCAGTGTCTAATTCAGGAATATTGTCTGAGTCTCCTCGGCAAGCACCCGTGCAGCGTCGCCGTGTAGCCAAGGTCCACTCCCACTCCAGCCTAGAGGTCGTCAGCACATTTGGAGGTGTGGCACTGAATAAAGACAGTTTGCCACCAGTGATCCAGGAGGAGGAGGAGCAGAGGTTGCCTATCCTTTACGAAGTTTTCCAACTATCTATTGAGGTAGGACGCACAAGCAAGCACGAATACTCATCCTTTATGGTAATAAAGTCTTCATGAGTTAATTCTTAACCATGATTTAACGGACTTGAATTAAAATATGGAATGTAGCAATCGCATGCACAGCATTGCTTTTAAATATAGTGTGGGAGAGTTAGTGGAAGAATTGCATTGATTGAGTTATCTTTGATTTTAGAAATAAATATGCTCAACTTCCGACTAACGTAGCAACATTCTCTCTTTAAATGCCATCCCCAAAGGAGTAATAAATCCCTGGATACAGCATAAGACAGTTGTTGTTGTTCTTATTCAGAAATTAGGCAGCAAGCTCCACCCTGACACCTCCATCAGCATCGTTCATTGGCTGTTTGTTCTCATTCACGACTGCAAGGTCTTGGACTCCGTGTCTGACACGAAGAAGCTACTCGCAGACCTTAGGGAACTGTTCAAGAAGTACGCGTAACTTTACTATATGTGCATGTAATAGCACGTGTTTATGTGTGTGCGTAGATGTAAACGAACACGTGGGGTCATCAAGTTGTAATCTTTGAGAATTGATTTGAGTATAGAGCTATTTAGAATAAGAGTCATTTTGGTGAATGGACTATGCACACATTGACTAATTAAACCCACAGCATGCATGCATGAGAGGGTTATAGTAGTCATCCTGTCTGTCTGTCACTTTGGACATTACTGACAATATACCATTGGTTTAGGTATGAACTTACTCAGTATGACGATTAAAGGCCTTTGTTTGTGCTACTTTTTTTAATTAGGCTGTTTTTGTTTTGTTTTTTAGAAAATATGAAGCTGTCACTCTGTGTAGGATGCTAGCTTTTGTAGGTAACGCCTCCTATTGTCACATTGTAATCACATGAGCAAATAATTTCTTGCTTCCTGTGGTAGTTTTACTATATGTTGAAAAGTTAACCTAGTGCTGGAATTGGAGTTTCGCATTGAAACTATGTACTGGTGAGTCTCTTGCATGTATAGCCGTCTTTCAAAGAGAGCATTTTCCTCTACTGTTTTCACTGTACAAGCTATTTTGATACCTGGTTAGGAATAACCAAATAAATTATTCTTTTGGTCTGAGAAAAGATTTTGTAATAACTACTGTAGCTAAGTGTATAGTAGCACTGAGGGTTCACACCTTTCATTTTATTGTATTCTTTTTTCTTTTTCTTTTTTTCCTTCAGGTTGTGGCGTAGCTTGGAAGCAGAGTCATCCAACGTGGCCAGGTCTTGCGTAGGTCTACTGCTACTCTGTGCGGACTACATGGCCAACAACCTTGATGAGGAAGAGAATCAGAAGGAGGAAGAGGAAGACGATGATGAAGAAGGGGAAGAGGATGATGGGGAAAGGGTGAAGAGCAAACTGGAAGTTAAGCTCAAGAAACAGAAAGGGAAGGCAGGCAAGAAGAAGAGAAAGGAAGGCATTTTCTCGAGGTCCCTCAAAGATGGTCTTACTTCACAGAACTGGTCCATACGATTTAAGACAAGTAAGAGTGTTGGCTTGTTAATATTTTTTTCTAATTATTGTGAAATGAAACATCATCAAGCAAAATTAGGTCTAGGGTCATATTGCATACCGAGAGCATGCATACATGAATACTGAGTTGTACCACAGCAAACAGACCTGTAGAATGTACTAAATGTTGTCATGTAATTGCATTGCCCATGTATGCACTCTGTATCTAAATTTCATTACCATCTGACTTGGTTATATAATATATATATATATATTTGTACCATGGTACGTTCAAACCATTCAATCAGATTTGCTCAATTGCGGTGAATATATTTCATACACACCTCTTTGAATGAGTGAACTGTCCAGTCAAAAGTTAGTTTTTATGTGTTTCCTAGAGCCATGGTACAAGTCCGTTGCACCCCTTTGTTCGGTCGGTACAGAACTTACACTATCCTATCTTCAGTTGTGTAAATCCAACCACGTCATGGTGTAGCTGACTCCAGGTTATAGTTTTTCTCTCTAGCTTTAACTTAAATTAATGTACATACATGTATATATGTATATTTAGTTTTGGTTAGCTTTTTTATGACTCTTACTACTTTTGATCCAGTCTCTCTGGTTGTAATTTTTCACAGTTGAGAAGCTGACGTCCATCCTCCAGTTCATGTTGAGCACAAAAGTGGTGGGCGTGTCCTACCATGACTTCCACGTGAAGGTGAAGCACACTCTGGCTCACAGCTTCTGTCTGCTCACTCACCTGCTGCAAGATAGAAACACCAACGTGTGCTGCAGGGCCAAATACTGCCTCACAAGCATCAAGGAAACATCACTGGAGGTGGGTAAATTGTCTTTTATTATGGTACGTTCAAATCACCCAATCAAATTGCTCAATTCGCGCGGTGAATTTTAGACCCACCTCCTAGGAGGTGAATAAGTGAACCGTCCAATATAAAAAAAATTATGTGTTACCTGAAGCCTAGAGCCATGGCAAGTCTATCGCACCACTCCATTCAGTAGGTATGGGATTTATAGAATCCTCAGGCTGTTGGCCTTCGATTGTGTAAATCATGTACTGACCTCCACCTTGTAGTGTAACCTTTACATATATCTCATCTACCCTTTCCCTATTTATTATCATTTCCCCCTTTTGCTTCCATTTTTTTTCCAGACATTTAACAGAACAAGACAATATACATAGGATAGTATTGAGTTAATGAGAGGTAGAGTTGTTGTTCAGGACTGTCCGTCAAGAAGAGGACTTGTATCCGAACCTCAAGTTAAATAAGATTGTATTTTATTGATATAATATATTATAGTAGATGATAGTATAGAAAGATAGATCAGAACAGAAAGAGTTGCACAAAAGTAAGAATAAAATGGTAACTAAGAAAAATGATACAATGCGTTAAACTAAATACTGAGTCAAAGCAACGACATCGACGATCTCCGTGATAGTAAGACCTGAGGCAATCGTGCGCAAGTTCAATCTCGTAGTGGAGGAGGGTTAGAGCCCGAACAGTTGTCCTAGGGCTATACTTTGTGTTGTTTTGTGTCTAGGTAACCAGTGACTACTTGACTCTGTTATTTCGTGAGAATCCCTCTCAACGCAGCCTCATCTTCCACACACTCTCACTGCTCGACTCTGCTCTCCCCGAGCTTCATTTCCTCAACCTTGAGCTCCTCAACAGACTCATGAACATCACCATTCAAGGGAGCAACATCATCTGCAAGGAGACCGACTTTCCTACGACTAAAAAGGTACATATAAGATGCCATTCTCTGTGCATTGCTTGTGTACATCTCACAGTACTGACTCTTTATCCATACTTTAGAATGTTTAAACACACAGAAATAATTAAATTTAAATACCAAATGCGGAGGGATACTCTAGCTATCTAAATAAATATAACCTCATAAGTGTTTAGATATGTACAATATTTCCTGTTGTTACCAATCAAGAAAGTTTGGTATGTCACTATTTGTTTGGTCAGCTATATCATGCAAACTAATTTTCATACTATATAAGGACAGCTAAGGTTTGTCACACCTGCTGGCTGTTTTATTTTAATTTTAATTTTTTTTTGTTTGGTTTTTATTTTTTTATTTTAGTTATCTGATGGCAGTATGGTAAGTGGAGTGACTATTCTGCGGAACTCCACCCCTAAAGTGTCGGTCAGTTCGTCTACATGTCCCTTGTTTGAAGGTGTGACTGAAGAGGCTACGGAGGCAGCATATCTCAGTCAGCAGGTCCTCTCTCTATTGCTCAGGGTGAGTCCGGGGAATGGGGTCAGAGGATGGTGACAGGATTGGATTAATTGAATCATGAAGAAAAAAAATTGGATATGTACACTTCATGTCAGAATGAATTATGTCACATAGAAATTTGGCTAGTAATATTATTGAAGTAAGACATTATGTAGATGCAGTTCCAAATAGACTAGAGCAAATATTGTAGGTTGGAGGAACGAAATGAAATCTAAAATACTGTCATCTTAATTTTACACCCTCTCACATACCCATTCCCTCCCTCCCTCCCTCCCTCCCTCCCTCATTGTTTGCAGCACATTGGCAACCCCAGAGCCAATGTGCGTGCTTCTATGCAGAAAGTTCAACAGAGTGCCCCCGCACCCAGCAAGAAAGGCTCCACCATCAAGAAGCTCCTCATCCAGCCAGTCGGCAATCCGGAGGAGGTGTTTGTGTCTTTACTGAGACACAACATCTTTGAAGACCTCCAGTGTTATCCCCATGAGCTTAGAAACAACCTCCTGCTTGAAGTATTCCTGAACCATATCTTCCCAGTGAGTTCATACTTTAGGAGATCACGCAAGTTTCAGTTGTGTAGTAGATGAATTTTTTGTACATATATATATACATGTATATAATAATATATATATAAAGTCATTATTTAAAATAACAATTAGCTTATACAGCTAAGCTGGATTAAAGGAAAACTAAAATAAGCCTGGGGTAGCAATGTTTACGTTCTCATATACAAGGCATGAAAGTTTCTCTATTTGAACCATTATTGCATGCACGTTCTTTTCACACCTCCCAGGTGTTAGATCACAACATCAAGTTTGGCTTGACCAAGGGCCTGATTCTCTTCATACTGCAACTTCTGTGCTACTCAGCTGCACCTAAGAGAGATGACTTTAGCATCTCTGACTTTGAAGACAGGCACCTTAACAAGCAGGACCCCAAGTATGGCCTGGCCTATCTGCCGTGCCACCTCCAGGCTCCGTGGGTGCGCGTGTTCTTCATCATCTTGTACAAGGTAAGCAGAAACTGAGGAAAGTGTGTATGTATGCATGAATACTATGCATAAATGTGTGTGCAAAATGTATGTATGTTTGTATGCATAAATAACGTTGAGCTTCCTCTGGGGTTTGTAGTTATTTTTCAAATTGTTATCCTGAACTATTGTTCTGCAATCATTGGAGTGCTGTAAATGATGTTAGGAAACTTTGTATGGTCTGGGATCACTCCCAGACATGCAGTGTCTATTCCAAACCACGCAAGTCCAGGATCACAACACACACACACACACACACAAAAAAACAAAAAACAAAAAAAACAACAACAACAACATGATACAAAAAATTATAGGTAGCCTAAGAATGAAGAATAATATAGTGTAAAAAACCGTAATATTGAATAAGAAAGAGCATGTGCTTTAGCGTGCATATTAGCATGTGAGTGGTATCGCACTACAGTTGTTTATCTGACGTCACACTTTCCTTCATTGCCCAGTACATCCACGAGTATTGCGACAGTGACCCCAACGTCCAGAACAAGGTGTACTTCTTGTGTCGCTGGTGCATGGTCATCACCCTCAACTCCCTCCAGTACACCTCCCACGACTGTCCTGTGTTGAACTCAGCCACGATCCAACCTGCCAAGCCCACTCTGCAGAGGCAGGCCACTATTGAGTCTTTCGGGTCAGACAGCGGCGTACCAGGAGTCCCGAGTTCTCCAGGCGAGAGTACTCAAGTGAGAAGTAGCTTGAGTGTTCCTGGCGCTGGAGGAGGTGGGGCCAGGGAGGTGGGAGTTTTGACACCTGTTCCGGAAGATTTGGAAGGATCGATGTCTGAAGATGAAGTTGATGGTGAGGAAGAAGAGGAAGACGAAGGAGGAGCTAAGGCGCTAGGAGGCACCAGAAGTGAAGGAAGTGGAGGAGGAAAAGAACGGGGTAATGGACGGAGAGAACAAAATAAATATAGAGGATCTACAAAAAGGGACTCATCTACAAGCATCAAAGGTAGAAGTTATTATTATTATTATTATTATTATTATTATTATTATTATTATTATTATTATTATTTTATTACTATTACGTCACCATCACTATTATTGAGTATTAATTATTATTACTTGTTATTATTATTATTATTATTATTATTATTATTATTACTATTATTATTATTACTATTATTACTAGTGGTGCGCTCGAATAGCGCAAATGCATGGCGAGCGAGTAAATATATGAGTATAGGTAACGATGATTTGTGAAGGAAAACACTAAATAATAGCAATGATTAGGCATGAAGAGTTAACAATAACAGAATTACCTGAATAAACTTCGAAAGCAGTGGCAAAGAAGAGCAGCTTGGCAATTTGCCATTCAGTCTTTCGCCAAGGAGAGAGTAGCTATAAACTTTTTGGTTGAAACTTAATTGAAAAATACTGGAACTGTGAACGCTTTACCTAACTTACGTAATTAGAAGCGCGGGCGAAATTTTTTGACGTACGCATACATACCTACATATATATATATATATATCTGAAATCTCAATTGAACACGACTGAGAGTCAGCTTCGCTCGCTTCGCTCGCTCGCTGAATTATTATTATTATTATTATTATTATTTACATATGTCCACACACTCTTGCTGTGATACTGGGCAGAGTGCCGAGAAACTCCAAGATATTAATGAGTGGAAGGAAAAGCTTGGGGTGTTGGGGTTTGTTTGGTTGTTTTAGTTTGTTTGTTTATTTTTAGTTGTTGTTGTTTTTTGTTTGTTTGTTGTTGTTTTTTACTGTCAAATTAAGCACCTTGCTTCTAATACCTCCTTGTCTCATGTCCTGTCACTTTTATTCACTGTCTTTTTATTACTTCATCGCCACTAATGTGATGTCTCTTTCAGAATCTGCAAGCACCCACCCTCTGATGGGCAGATGTGCTGTGTGTGGCAAACCAACCAATGAGCTGTCTGAAGAGGTGATAGCTCTTTGCACTGTTGCCGTGGGAACATTCTGTAACCGACTCCCTCATATGGTCCCTCGATACCTCGTTGCAAAAATCATCCCTGCCGTTTCTAAGTAAGAGTAAATTTAGTCGAGCAACTTTTTGTTAATTAACAATTTTCTCCTGCATTTTGTTATGTGAAGGAACTACATATTTAACTAGGAATTAGATTAATTTGAGTAGAAGTGTCTCGTCTTCCCCTTTTGATGGCACACTGAAGTTGAGTAGCTACTCACCCATTGTACTTGTTAGTTTAATTCATGGTGCACATGCCCATGAATTGTCTGTTTGTCATTCAATTAATACCCCTCAGTGCCATTCTGGGGCTGCAGAGGATCTCACACCTCTTATCAGCATCTGTTCTAGGAAGATTATGAATATCATTAGTGAGGCACTCATGGCAGATATATTCATAGACAGCTAGAACTCATCCCAGCCAGATGGTTCTGAAATTTAGTGACTGACTCAACACCAGCAGCATCCCAGACGGTGTGCCTGTCATGATGCCTTTTTTTCTTTTTTTTCTTTTTGATTAGTTTTTTTTTTTTTTTTTTCAACTTTCAATATTTTTGTTTATCAAAAACAAGTTAACAATAAGAAAATAGGTTTAAGACACAATGAACTATTACTAATACACAGTACATGATAGTTATTTTTACAGTAAGTCACAGATCAGAGTCTATGGTCTTCAGTTCCTCCCTTGGTGACGCTCATTGTTAGGGTTGAGTTGGTCAGAGTGGTTGTTCAGGTCAGGTTTGTCTCCTGTTCCTTCGTATTCGTCAGTATGACCTTGATGCCTGGGGTTGTTAGGGTTGCATTGATCAGAGTGGTTGTCTCTGTCAGCCTGGCTTCCTTGTCCTTGGTGGCCTTGATACTTGTATCCTGTTCCTTGGTAGCTACTGGAATGGCCTTGATGCCTGGGGTTGTTAGGGTTGAGTTGACTGGAGTGGTTGTTAAGATCAGCCTTGTCTCCTGTTCCTTGGTAGCTACTGGAATGGCCTTGATGCCTGGGGTTGTTAGGGTTGCATTGGTTGGCATGGTTGTTTAGGTCAGCCTTGCCTCCACTTCCACCATAACTTCCTCCTTTTGCTGAAGACATTTGAAGAAATCACAAAACTTGTGTAGTTCTTATACCAAATTTTGAAGAAGTTGTGTTAAGTTCTTCATCTGTGTAATGGACTGTTATTTATAATAATAATAGGGTGAGTCAACAAAATTTGTTTAACCCCCTCCTCCTTTTTTGTCACTGTGGGGAATCACCGGGGAAATTCTAAAAGAAATACGTAGCTTATTCACGGATATTCTATGTCGTCGTCTTGAATTTGCTTTGTTCTGATGTGTATGAATATTGACCACTGAGGAAGACCGGACAAGAAATGGAATCATCAGGATCATTTCAGATGAGGATGACTGAATCATCGGATCTTTTCAGATGAGGATGACTGAATCATTGGATCATTTCAGATGAGGATGACTGAAACATCAGGATCATTTCAGATGAGGATGACTGAAACATCAGGATCATTTCAGATGAGGATGACTGAATCATTGGATCATTTCAGATGAGGATGACTGAAACATCAGGATCATTTCAGATGAGGATGACTGAAACATCAGGATCATTTCAGATGAGGATGACTGAATCATTGGATCATTTCAGATGAGGATGACTGAAACATCGGATCTTATCTCAACTTTTTCAATCCATTCCAAACCCACCAGCTACAATGATTAGATTTCATATTGTGCACACATGTGCTTGCAATAGTAGAACTCCATAATTACTCGAAAGTACCACACGCATTCTTTTTTCTTTTGTGTGTGTGTGTGTGTGTCTGTTTGAGGGTGCACTCTATTTTGTTCGCGAGTTTTTTTTGTTTTGTTTTTTTGTTTTTGTTTTTTTGTTTTTTAGCTACCAGGAATTAATTTTATCTGTTTAGTGTTGTGCCAGGGTGTGTGTGTGCGTGTGTACCTTCGTCTTTGTTTGTCTAAACTAGTGGAACAACTGGATTAAGTGGAGTATTATTACGGTACCTGTAGTAGCTTAGCTAAAGTATTGCATCGTTAGCCACTTGCACTTGTTGTCTATCACACATTCATCCTCTTCCTCCTCATAGAGTTCAAGGTCCATGTCACCAAATGAGTTAACGTTGTCAATCAAACCAGCATGAACATTGAGGTGGATGACCGATAGTTGTCTAGTACTTATCCAGTAAGGGTGTAATTTTTTTTTTACCTTATGATGCTAAGGTTAACTTGTACCCAGTTAATCGAAGTGTGCTTCCTGTCCAACACGGTGCACTACAATTGGCTTATCTTTATAGTGTGTGTGTGTGTTGTCTTGTGTGTGTGTGTGTGTGTGTGTGTGTTGGTTTAGAGTCATCATCTTGGGTCACTTCAGTTGGCAGAGTGCCGACAGTCTCATCAACCCGAACCCAGGATCGGCGTCATCTGTAGCACGCCACATCTTGGCCTCCATACTGGCCCAGTTCGCTGAGCGACGTCTCTTCCTGTACCTGTTTGGTCATAACCACGGCAACTTCAAAGCCACGATGTTTCAGGCTGTTGCACTTTCGCTGGAGGATGGCAAGCTAGAGGTTTTGGCGGATCAGAGTGGAGTAGGTGGGGCAGGAGGAGGAGTTGGGGGAGGAGGAAGTGGAACGGACAAAGATGTAGAGCAATCTCTGTACAGATCATCTCCAGTCAAATACTTCTTACAGGTGCAACTGATCACCAGCTAGAGCTGCTGACAATTATAGTACTGTACTGTGTATTCATGCAATAGTGATTAAAACATTTAATAGTAATTTAATTTTTCGCTTTCTCTCTCTCTCTCTTTTTTTTTTTTTTTTTTTTTTTCCATTGCGTAAGTTATGCAGTCTATTGTCTAAAAAGTTATTTGAAACCTTCATATTTTAAATTCATATTTAAATTGGGTGAAATGGGAGTAATTAATGGCTATCATTTATCTCCTTGTGTGTTCTAGGATATCTATAATTCACAAGAAGTTTCGCGGCACACCCTCAACAATCTGGCAGCATACCTGATGGCACTCACTGAAGTCATACCTCCACCTGTACCCAGCAGCGACGAGGCTCCTGTACAACTGGTGAGGGACTTACACTTGTGGGAAACCTTCTTCAGGAAACTCAGGACTCACACGGAGATTCTGCGGGACCAAGTGGCTGTGGCCTCTCTCTTCCACATCCTTATTATACTCTTCCAGTACACCATTGATTACCCGGTGAGAACTATTGGATTACACTCTACTCTCTCTTTTTCTCTCCAGAATTATTAAAATTATGAAGTGAAAGCTAACCTTGTTGTGCGGAAATCTACATTACACTATACTTAAATATTTGAATTGAATTACCTTAAGTAGATTGTTGATTTATACATAATTTCTCTTTCTCTCCAGGCTATGCTGTATCCAGGCAACTTTTACCAAAGTCCCAATGTGTTTCAGCCTGTTACTCACTTCCTTATATCCATCGTGGAAGTGGCGCTGAGAAGTGTCTACTGCCCCCTGGGAGGAATTGTGATGTTGGGGGGCATGTGGTACAAAGTCTTCCAAAATAACCAGAGGGTGAGGTGGAAATGATGATGATGATGATGCTGATGATGATGATGATGATGATGATGATGATGATGATGATGATGATGATGATGATGATGATGATAGTAATTATGATGATGATGATGATGATGATGATAGTAATTATGATGATGAGAATAGTAATAATGATATAGTGAGAATAATAATGATAGTAAAAATATTAGTAGTAATGATGATGATAATGATTTATTATTATCATTATTATTATTATTATTATTATGAAGTACTGTAGCCCGAAAACATACTTTTTCATTGATTTGACGGTACTATATGGATGAGAAGATTGTTGTTATAATCTTTGTTTCAATAGGAGGCAGAGAAGCTCATAAAGATGATGATATCTGAGATTAGAAAAGCTCTGAAGGCGAGAACCAACTCGGCAGAATTGATCCGCCCGGACAACTTCCTAGTTCTAATTCAGGTAAATGGGTAAATGTAGTGAAATCTGCGAATGGGACACTTGGCTATCTGCTGATGACAATTATTAACCATTTGTTAGTTTTAGTAAGTTTTTTGTTTTTTTTTCCTTCTTTTCTTCAGGATTGGGTGGGGAGGGGGGGGGGGGGGGGGGGGGGGAAGCACTTGCTCCTTGACAGCAACTGATCCCCAGCCGCCCCTTGCCCCACCCCTCTCAACCCCCTTCTCTCCCTTCCCCCCCCCCAAAAAAATCTGTTATGCTCCCCTTTGGACGGAAAAGCTGAAAGAAACTTTAATTTTAATTTTTTTTCTTTTTTCCCAACAGATGTTATTACTTGAAGAAAATGGCTACCTAGGTTACGTGGATGGTCTGGATGAGGTGAAGGTGTTTGCCCCTGACCTGGTGAGTAGTAATCGCCACTAATCTAATCGTGGTATACATTGCTTGTGTGTGTCATATTTAGAAGGAGACATTTGAGACTCATGGTCTGTCTGTGATCCAGTCCTCCCAATGGGACTTCACGGATGCCCTCCAATTCCTCTGCTCTCCTCTGCAGTGCTGGACACATGAAGTAAGAATATTTTTGTTTCATCTTGTCACGACCGTTCACTGCTTGAGAGTGGGATATTTATCTGGTCTTTTTTTTTAATGGCTGATAGACTGTCTCTTAGTCCCTTGTAGTAAAGTGATACCATTTACCGTCAAATGTAAAGAAGTATTTGCATTCCTCAAGAGTGGAATAATTATCTGGTCATGTTTTTACTTGTGGTTAAGTTTTATGTAATACGATTTGCCATCAAATTAATAGCCAATATTTATTGCTGCTAAACTTAATTTAGTCTATGCACTCACTTATAGTAGTATAACCAGCATAGAGTATTCCAGGCTAGACGTTGGTTGGATACCCGTAGTTTGATGTTTGTGCAGATGGTGCCCCAGTTGAAACTGTCTCTGGCCCAATGGATAGCTTTACGTGTGCAGCACAGCAGAGATCCTGTGGAGAAGCTGCAGAGAATTGTCAATGGAGACTACAAAGCTCTTCTTTCTTCAAAGTAAGGTTTGAAGTGGTCTTTGCACCTTGCTTAGTATTGGAGAAAAATTTTGAAATTTCAGTTGTTAGTTTGTTGGCCCTTATTCCTGATTATATCAATGTTCTTTTTTTGTTTTGTTTTGTTTTGTTTTGTTTTTCTTCACTTTTTTATATTTTTTTTATATTTTTTTTTACGAACAAGCAACATACAGCGAAATGCTATCAGGTGTGTACAATTCAAGCCAATGGTCAGTATTTGTATATATGTTCTATGCTAGATATCTTCATAATGTTATTTTTGGATACTGACCCCTAGCTTACCAGTTTTCAGGCTGCTTCCTTCCTCTGTGAGCCTACCCAACTAGGTTAGAGCAGCTGCTAAAATATCAGCTAGGGGTGTGGGGAGCCCCTAGAGAGTTTTACAGCTAACTTTACACCAGAGTTACCAACCCTATAGTGCAAACTACTGCAGTGGAAGATATTTAGCACAGAATATAAACCACTTATTACAGTCAGAGTGATATGGCAAGATATTTCACTCTCAGGCTTTATTTTCACTCTGCCTCTGGTTCCTGGAAATAAATAGCCTGCTCACGCCATATCACACTCTGACTCATGTAATAAGTACTATTTGGCGAGCGAGCGTAGCGAGCGAGACACTTACAGGGGTAACACAATTGAAAATCGGGGATGTTTGTTTATTTATTTATTTATTTATTTGTATATATGTTTGGACGTACGTATGTAATTAAACGCGCACGCGGGGAACTTTTTTCTCCAAAAAACACGGCTTTTTAGGCTTGACCCCAGTTTATTCTGAAAATACAGCATTAAGCAAGCCTTACTTTATACTTAAAGCTCCAAAGTGTGAGAAAATTTCTGCGAAAACGCTTGCTTTTCAAGAAACAAAAAGTTGATTCGACCGGTTACTATGGCATTGAAGACCCTTTTCCAGACTTAATTTCAAAACTTCGCCGTTTTAGGGGGGATACGGAGCTAAAATTACAAATAATAACACTGGTTTATTTTTTATCGTAGCTGAGAGCTTGTTCAAGAGTTACTGGTAATTGAGATTATCAGAATGGCAGATGTTTGATACTACAAAAGTTACCATTAATCAGGTAAGAGAGTGATTTTGTATTTGTTTGCTGAAATAAAAGGTCATAACGGCTATTATAGTTTTTGCATGAACTAAGCTATAACAGTAACAATACTTAGTTTTATGTTACCTAACTATCAGGCTCGCTCGCCATTTGTGCTCAAGCACATCACTAGTTAAATATAATATATATATTTGTACCATGATACCTTCAAATTGTCCAATCAGATTGCTCAATTCGCGGTGAATATATTTCATACACACCTCCTAGGAGGTGAATAAGTAAACCGTCCAATCAAAATTAGTTTTTGTGCGTCTCCTGTAGCCTAGAGCCATGGTGGTACAAGTTGGTTATACCACTCCATGTTCAGTCAGTATGGGATTTACACTATCCTCAGGCCTTCGGACCTCGGTTGTGTAAGTCCCCACACCGACCTCCACGTCGTGGTGTAACCTCTACATATATATATGGACATATGGTACATTTTGCAAATTAAGCACATGAAACTAATGACCGATTGATATGAAATCTGCTATCGATCTCTACCCTATGTTGTCATCTGTTTGAGTGTTGTGTATCACCCGTGATTGTGTTGATCCACACCTCTGTTGCTTTGTGTGTGCATGCATTAAAAACAATGTGCTGAAAGTATAAATGAAACTGAACACGTATTCCATTAGTAAGTAATCCTTATTTTATATTATGTAAATGCAGTATATAAGTACAGCAGGCTAGCTCTCACTATTTGTGCAAAGCACACCATTATTTCATTTTCATTCATTAATTCATTCATTCATTCATTCGTTCAGTTCCAAGTCCAGTTCGGGTCAGCTACAGTGGCAATCTGCATACCAGACACTGCACATCCTGTCGTGGCTCATGCTGGGAGCTCTCAGTCACAACACCATCCACTCTGTGGCTGCTGATGTGCGCTCCATGGCCAGTTCTGGTGGCACGTGCTATCCACTCAAAGCTCTGTTGCCACGAGAGACAGATCTCATGAGCAGAGTTCTTTCCATGACGAGAACTGTCCTTCAGGCTGTGATTACTAATGTGGAGGAGGTGAGAGTAGTTTAGCCTTACACATTGTTAAGTACGTCTAAAATTAATTTTATGGAGTTAGTGGTTGTGTATAAAAAGCCCCATTGTGGACATGTTAGATCACTCATGTAATTCTGTGCTGTAATTTTTAGCCTAAAATGTGTTGCATTATACCACTAGTGACTCTCTCTTCAAAAATTTAACCAAATTTACCACTAAATTTCTGTGTCTGTGTATTTATATAGAGATCTGATAAATTAGACATCACCTTCATGTTTTCTGCAGTGAGTTAGCATAAATATGTCTATTAAAATAGCGACACCTTGTTATTGTGGTCCCTTATATTTGTTAGATTTTCACTGTGTATTTGGAATTGTACACATCAAAGTCAGGACCTCTGGTGCTGGAGTTCTGGGAGAAAATCTGTGGCTGTCTGTACCATCAACTGGTCAATAATGATCTAGAAACTTCAGTAAGTATATGTACACTACACACACAACTTTGAAATTAACTTCAATAATCAAGTTCAGACCCTTCATAAAAACTAGATTGAATCTTTCTCCTGGAAGTCATGGGTTGTCGTAGCTCAGTGGCTAGAGCACTGGTGGCTAAGGCCAGTGGTCCTGGGTTCAATTCCCCAGTGGCAACTGAGATTTTTCACATTTTACCTTTGTTTTATATAGACCCCTTTAATTGAGAAAGGTTGAAGATGGAGAAGGAGGGGTTCAATCCAACTTCAATAGGGTTTTTTTTTTTCTTCATGCAAGGGGCTCCCTTGGATTTCCCTCCTCCCCAGAATTTTCGAAGTTAAAATAGTACAATAGCTAAAGTTGAATACTTAAGATCATAAACTTATGCTTGTGACACAACATACACTTTCATATAGGCATGTGCATCAAAATGTGTGGGTTTTAATAATGGGTGTGGCTAAATACATCAGTGTTTCCCACTCCCAGCAAAAAATCCTTTATGACACCCTGATTATTATATTATTATTATTATTATTATTATTGTACTATGGTATGTACAAACCGTCCTATCAGATTGCTTAGTTTGCAGAGATTGTATTTCATACCTACCTCCTAGGAGGTGAATAAGTGAACCGTCCAAAAAAAGATTAGTTTTTATGCGTTTTCTATAGCCTGGAGCCATGGTACAAGTTGGTTGCACCACTTTGTTCGGTCAGTACAGGATTTACACTACCTTTACACCTTCGGCTCTCATTTGAGGAAATCTTGTATTGACCTCCATGCCGTGGTGTAACCTATATTTTATCATCATCATCATCATCATCATCATCATCATTATTATTTGCTGGTAAATCTCTCTTGTGTTAGTGTTGTGAAGAGGTAATTCACAGTCTGGATGCGCAAGTGGTGAGCAGTATAAAGTTGCTGAATCTCTCGTGCTACTCTCTTCTCCTACCAGTGTGGCAGGAGCTAGCATCTCAGGCATTGCCTGGCAGTAAATTGGTATGTTGAGGACTCTTTGTAACAATGGTATTCCAAATGCCATTAGCATAGGTGACAGAAGGGGGTAGATTGGGGCAGCCATGTTGGATGGCCTCCCAACTTTTTGAATGAGTATTAGATGAAATTATGCACTGCAGCTCAATTAGATGATCATCATAGAAATTATGCATTGCAACTCAATTAGATGATCATCATAGAAATTATGCATTGCAACTCAATTAGATGATCATCATAGAAATTATGCATTGCAACTCAATTAGATGATCATCATAGAAATTATGCATTGCAACTGAGTTCGCTCAATTGTCAAATGTATTTTGGTGACATCGTGGTACCTAATTAAATTTATATATTGTAATAGCTATTTATTATTGTTTGAAAACTATTTTTAAGTGTCATATTATGTGACACACCCTATTCTGATCTAGTCTAGCCTGGCCTCCCCGCTTTCAAATTGGTATGATTAGCATGTCTGACTCTGAAATTATTTTAGAATTGTGGGCATTGAAGATGAACCATTAGAATTAATTGGAGAATTAATAAAAACCATGAAAAAATTGAACTATTTGTAAAAAAAAAAATTGAACTATTTGTAAAGAAGAATTAAAATTTGATTGTATATTTTGTGATTATGTGTAGATATTGTCTCAGACAGGGCAGGATATTGCCACTCCTTTGAGTGTGTGGTTTGACATGGCTGTGAGGGAACTGTTCAGGATTGAGATAGAATCCTCACAAACTTGAAATCTAGAAACAATTTAATATATAGCCTTTTCAAATATTTTTATTCTGACATAAAATTCAAAGTTTTAAAAAACTATCATTAATATTTTTTATATTTTGTCAAATTTTAAATCTCAAGATTTTAAACCATGAATTAGAACCGCTTTAATTTTTTTTTTGTTTTTTTTTTTTGCCATATTTCAAAATTACAGAATCAGTTTAACAAAGCAATTTATTCATTCAATGAGTGAGCACCAATAAACAACCTGACACTTGCAGGTTTAAAAAAAAAGGTGATTCCCCCTCCTGGTACTCCTCCTCTCCTTCTGGGTCATACCACCAGTCAGTCCAGGGAATACATTTTGGGAGAATTGTAAAAATAAAGGTCCCTACACTACTCACAGCTTGTTAACCTGGCCAATTTTTGTATAATCTTTTCCAAAAAAAAAAAACTGTTCCAGGAGACATTACCAGGTACTTCTAACCAATGTAGTAGATGTGGTATAGTTCCAAGTACCACTGCCTGGGAAGGTGGAGGGGATGAGTTCTTGCCATAATGCCTCACTAATGCCATTCATAATCCCTGGAACTCATTGAGTCACACAGAGATGGCCAGGTCAACACAACTAAATTAGTTTCCATGACACAACCTTAATAAATTTCCAGAAGAATCTAAAGATCAGTTAAAAATGGTAGCTAAGTACCTCCTCTCTGGGCTTTACTTGAAATTATTCTCTAGTAACTTTTTCTCTTGGCTGCCTGGAAAACAAATTTAGTCTTAACTATTTGTAGTTTATGGTTAGCCAATTTCAAATGATATTATATAAATAAATGAATGGGAATAAGACAATGGATTGCATTCATGGAAAGCTGTGAGCAATTGTTCACTTACCTTGAACACAAATGACAACTTGGAGCAGCATGCAAAGAAAGAGTGGAGGCTTTCAGTTAGCCTTTTATTTATTACTTGGTAACTTGTGGGAAACCAGCACTGTTAATCCATTCTCTCAAGTAGGGGGTTAACAAGTTCTGTCACACCCATTTTGACATGCCCTGTAGGTAAGATGAGAGAAGCAGTCATACAGGATTGTCAAACAGAAGTGGTGGTTACCAGTTGTAAACTACCTGCAAACTTAATCCTCAACTAGTTTGCATGAATGCAGGAATAGTTATAAAGGATTTTCAGGTAGTCTACATTCACATTTTAACCCTGTGTAAAATATTTTATATCCGGATTTCTCTTTATTTATTTTTTTTTTTTTACATTTCTTCTTCACTTTTTATTAATCAGACTGATTAAGATTTTTTTCCAATTATTTATACCCAGTAAAGTTTTTTTTTTCATGTACAATATATACCGCTAAGACAATAACATACTACTGGCTTAAACTAAAGATAAAAGACAAATTAAAGTTGAACATGATCAACTATATTACATATATATATAAGCTACTGTCTCTATTTAGTCACTTGTCAATCTCTGCTCTTCAATCCTGTTCACTTTTTCCCATAGCGCTCGTTGTTGGGGTTAAGTTGGTTGGAGTGGTTGTCCCGGTCAGCTTGGCTTCCATCTCCCGAATAGCCTTTAGTATGGCCTTCATAGTTGGGGTTGTTAGGGTTGCATTGGTTGGCGTGGTTATCCAAATCAGCTTTGTCTCCAATTCCCGAATATCCTCCTCCTGTTTGACCCTCTGACATTTTAAGAATTCCCAACTCTTGAATTGTAAATTTTTGTATAGCCACAAAATTTTGAGTTTGAATGCTCTGGCTGACTGGCCCACTTTTTATAATAAAATTGGTGACCCCTCTTCCAATTGGCGCCACTTTCCTCCCCAAACCCACCCACCATGCACACACAACAACCATCCATCTGTGCATGCACCTTATCACTGGGGGATTCACCTGGGAAATTCATAAAATGTACATATTGTTTTTCCTCTGGGTGAACCACCCAACCACATGTAGGTATTGGGATGGGAGGTGATTGGTTATAGTGGTGGCGGCTGAATGATAACTGATTTGTGTGATCTAGTTTTGTGAGTGGGTCAGAACATAGAATGAGGTTACACAAATGAATTTTATATGATAAACAGAACTCTGAATTCATTTATCTCTACCTTTATCTGTTTTGGATGTTGATTTGGAGGATCTAACCTAATATAAATTAATAGCTTATTTGCTGTAGTACAGTATGTAAGACATACTCAAATGATATAATTGGAGAGTGAAAGAAGCGGTGAATGAAGCGAGAGAGACACTCTCAGGAGTAACACAATCGAGATTCTGCGATGTTTATTAATTTTTTGCTTATTACCTTGAATATGCAACCCTTTTTTGACCGTGCCTTTACTTGTATAAGTTTGGTAAAGTATTTCCCTGCTCTGCATGGTAGGTGGGGACATCTAGTTTTGCTGCTTTTAATTAGCTTCTTCCAGGAAACTTAAATGAAGACCCACAGTGGCACCCTTTTGGCAAAGTGCTGCTAAATTTCAACTTCAGTGTGGTGGTAAGCACTTCACTTGAACTTGAGGAAATATTAAAGCTAAGCTGGTGTCTCTCAATGCTCACAATAACTGCTGGGCATGTGCTGGCTAGCTATGTGCTGAATAGTTGTGCAGGTGACATCATACAATTTCTAATACTAACTAGTTGTGAATAATAACTAGTGATGTGTTTGGGCGAGCGAGCCAGTGCACAAACGAAAACAATTCAAAAGAATCTATCAGTCCATTTCTAAAAGTATAGCTAAGTACGTAGTCGTTGTGACCATTGTATACTTTAGCTAACTAATACAGAATCACTTTCTTACCTCGGTTTTGCGAGTACCGGTATTTTCTGTAGTCTCTAATATATGTCATTCTGACTATCTGAATTACCAGTATCTTTTGACAACAAGCACTCACAGCTACTAAAAAAGGCCAAGGTTTTTAAAATTACATCTGGTAAAGGGTTTCAATACCATAGTAACCATTCGCCATAACATTTTGCGACTTGAAGAAACAAGAAGTTATAAAGAATTACTGCACAGTGTTGAGTCTAACAGTAAGTTTTTAAGCCCTAAGTGTGTCTTGGGGCATTCAGAAAAAACCTAATACGGAGGGGTAAATAATGTCCTTGAATGATACGGGATCGCTAAACGAAAAGATTCTGTTTAGTGGAGGTATGGGAAGGGGTAGACCACGAAGCTAACACAAAAATGCGACGGTCAAAGTACAAAATGACATACGTACATCCACACATATATAAACTAGTGGTGTGTTTGAGCACAAATGGCGAGCGAGCCTGATAGTTAGGTAAACATAAAAATGTTACTATTTTTAGCTTACTTCATGCCAACACTATAATAGCAGTTATGACATTTGATTTCAGCAAACAAATACAAAATCACTCTCTTACCTGATTAATGGTAACTTTTGTAGTATCAAACATCAACCATGCATTCTGATAATCTCAATCACCAGTAACTCTTGAACAAGCTCTCAGCTACGATAAATAAACCAGTGTTATTATTTGTAATTTTAGCCAACTAATATGGAATTACTACTTACCTCATTCTTGAGTATTGATAACTTCTGTAGTATCAAATTGAAGTTACTTTGACCATCTGAATTACCTTGAATTCTTGACAACAAGCTCTCACCTACAAAAACAAAAAAAGACAATCAATTTTAGCACACAAATACAAAATTACTTTCTTACCTCATTTTCTTGAGCAGTGGTAACTTTTGTAGTAGTACCAAATTTGAGTCATTCTGATTATTTGAATTTACCAGTCACTGTTGACAACAAGCACTTAGCTATAAAAAAGAAAGGCCTGAGTTATTTTTGCATATTTAGCTAACAAATATGGAATTATGTTCTTACCTCAGCTTCCCCCGAGTAGTAGTAGGTTCCTTAGCATTAATACTACGGCATTCTGACTACCAATGACTCTTGACAACCAACAAGCGGCACTCCGTATCCCCCCTAAAACGGCGAAGTTTTGAATTTAAATCTGGTAAAGGGTTTTCAATGCCATAGTAACAGGTCGTAGCAACTTTTTGTTTCTTGAAAAGCAAGCGTTTTCGCAGGAATTTTCTTACACTTCTGCGCTTAAGTATAAAGTAAGGCTTGCTGTAGTTTCAGAATAAACTGGGGTTAAGCCTAAAAAGATGTGTTTTTTTGGAGAAAAAAGTTCCCCGCGCGCGCATTTTAGGGGCATATGTACCGTCCTTACACACATATATACATATAACATATACCCAATTTTGCATTATCCACCCCTAATACTGTCTCGCTCGCTTCGCTCGCTCGCCATCGCCAACTAGTGGTGTATGGAACGCCATCGGTGACAAAATTCAATGACAGTTTTTTACTAGTAAATGACTACGTGGGAACCGCTTGGGGAAAAACGACTTCTAAAAAACGTTTTCCAAAATTCGATTTTTGAACAACGATTTCAGAAAAACGATTTTATAAAGTCGATTTTTGAACAACGATGTCAGAAAAACGATTTTATAAAGTCGATTTTTGAACAACGATGTCAGAAAAACGATTTTATAAAGTCGATTTTTGAACAACGATATCAGAAAAACGAAAAACGATTTCATAAGTCGATTTTTGAACAACGATTTCAGAAAAACGATTTTATAAAGTCGATTTTTGAACAACGATGTCAGAAAAACGATTTTATAAAGTCGATTTTTGAACAACGATGTCAGAAAAACGATTTTATAAAGTCGATTTTTGAACAACGATATCAGAAAAACGAAAAACGATTTCATAAGTCGATTTTTGAACAACGATTTCAGAAAAACGATTTTATAAAGTCGATTTTTGAACAACGATGTCAGAAAAACGATTTTATAAAGTCGATTTTTGAACAACGATGTCAGAAAAACGATTTTATAAAGTCGATTTCCGATTTTGGAAACACGTAAAAAACGCGATTTCAGAAAAAAAAAAAAAAAAAGGAATCATGGATAGGACAAGTTTAGAAAAATACATCCAAAAAGATAAAAAGAAAAGTGTACTGACGATCATTTCCTAATACGACTGTTTTTACCGATTGAAGAAGGTCTCGCCATGGCGCTGTCATCCTCGCTGTCGTCATCTCATGAACAAGTTGCAGTCCTTTCTTTCCTTGAAACGTCCGTCCATTACTTGAAGGAGGTTTACCTGTCCTGTACTAATGAAGTACTAGATGATATAATCGAGCTTTTTGAAAATTGTCTTCAATACTTGGTCTTAGTTGACATTGATGATTCCAGCAGTGCTCTGTTTCAAAGTTTGAGAAGTTTACTGGCAGCACTCATTTCTGACAAGGAAGAGAGGCTAAGAAGTGTTAGAAGAGGGAGGCCAGAAATAAGGATCTGTGAAGAGCAGCTACTTTATTTGGTGGAGCAAGGGTTTACTGCAAAAGAAGTTGGAGTTATGTTTGGTTGTTCCAAGAGAACAATCTTGAGAAGAGCTAAAAAATATCATATTTCACTTAGAAATTATAGCTCGATAAGTGACTCTGAATTGGATGAAATGGTTGCTAGAATTATATCCTTGTTTCCTAGAAGTGGGGAGAAAACAGTTAGCGGTAAACTAAAAAGTCAGGGACATTTACTTCAGCGTGAGCGTGTGAGAGAATCATTAAGAAGGATTGATCCAGATGGAGTTCGAGAACGTTGCCAAAATGTACTACATCGTCGTAAGTATAGTGTATTGTCTTCTAATGCCTTGTGGCACTTAGATGGATACCATAAACTTATAAGGTGGCGTTTTGTAGTCCATGGAGCAATAGATGGCTATAGCAGATTAATTACCTTTCTGAAAGTTTCCACAAACAATACATCTGACACAGTTTTGAATGCCTTTCTTTGTGCTACTGAAGAGTTCGGATTACCCTCTCGAGTAAGGATGGATATGGGAGGTGAAAACCGAGGTGTAGCTAGCTACATGATAGGACACCCAGAGCGAGGACCAGGACGAGGAAGCGCAATAACTGGTCAAAGCATCCATAACCAACGGATCGAGCGCCTATGGAGGGATCTTTTTGCTGGATGCATTTCTTACTTCTATTCATTGTTTTATTCTTTAGAAGATATGAATTTGCTGGATATCAATCGTGTTGAAGATTTATATGCCCTTCATTTCGTTTTTTCACCCATTATTCAACACCATTTGGATGGTTTTAGAAATGGATGGGCCAATCACAAACTTAGAACAGAGAATAACAAAACACCAACACGATTATGGATTAGTGGGTTTTCTAATGTGGATGAAAATGATCGAGCTCGAACAGGACTTGTAAGTATTAGCTGGTTCTAGTAGATACCCATTTAGATATATATACTTTTATCACGTTTATTTTTCACCCCGAACCAATCTAATTTTTGTTAGGGTAGCTACTGCTCACTTAATATTCTAATGAATGTGAGCTAGCTACAAAATGTAGCTGTCTGTATCTACAGCAAGTCATAATACACTAGATACTTCACCCTTCGTCTATTCCCAAATGAGCCATTATAGAGCTAATTTGGCATTATATTTTATTTATCTGCGCCATAACTTATTTTTATTCTGCCGCTATGCTAGAAAACTCAGCTCAGCTACATCATCTATTGTTAAGTTGTATTAGCTCAATATTTATATGGTTTATATCCCTCTAGGAGGATGACAACTTATTAGGCATTGACTTGGATGGGCCTGTATCCTTAGAAAATGATAACACCGTAATTGTTGATGGATTGCCAGATCTGCTTAGTGCCACACAGAAAATAGAGCTTCGTAGTTTTATGTCATTGTCTGACATAACTTTGTCTCAAGGTGATATGCTGAACTGTTTTTTAATAGCCAAAATATATGTCAATGCAAACGGTCAAGTTTAATTTTTAGTACAATTTTTTTTAGTAGAATTTTTTTTCTCTCCATTTTTTCTTTGTAAACAAGATTGGATCATTGAAGTTTAGAAGTTCATTATTAATATTTTTAGGGTGTGGCTAGGTGCTAAATGTATGGTGATTCATTTAGGATTTGATAAGTTATGCTCCAAATTTTCCCACATGTTAGCTAAATCCAACTATAATGAAGCATTTATGGTTTGCTTAGACTTCAACAGTAATATCGTTAATGACCATGAATGTTTGTTTAAAGTAAGCTAGCGATAACCAATTTTCTTTTCAATTCAATTGGCTATATAGGTAGCTATGTTTATGCGAATTTGATCAATAATGCTGTAACAGGCTTAAGAAAACACTCTAAATTACTATTGCTGGAAGAGATAATGCTGTGTTTTTCTTTTCAGTAATACAATAGCCCAGTTGCTTCTTGGGAGTTTTATATAGCTAGCTCTGATGGTGCAGGAATAAAGCTACCAGCTGGTGGCTTTTGTTATATAAATAACTAACTCATTCCTAGCTATTTTGCAAGCTGCAAGCTGTGATGCATGTAACTATAATATTGGATTTTGTTGATGTGTCAAGTGATTTCCTTTATTGATATGGATTAGATATAACCATAACTTGCCATCATTTCGCTAGGTGAAATCTTTCCCTCACCAGCTTTAATATCAACTGTTACTTGGCCATTATACAGAACTATTTGGCTAGAATTAGAATAGCTAGGTCACTCCAAGGAAATTTTATTTGAAAAGTTCAGGATAAAGAATAAGTCTGTAATAATGAACGTAATTGTGCTGGCATGCTAGCTATGAATTAAAGTATATAGTACAAGCAAGTAGTCATAGCCAAATAAGCTATAGTTATCCTTACCAATAGCTATAAGGCAAATCAAAGCTAGCTTAAATCTCCAATGATCTCTTAAAATCAAATTCAGAGCCAAAGTGAATGTCATACCAGAAAGTATTAACATGTAAGATAAGTAGTTGAATTATCACATTAGCTAGCAATGTGTAATAAATTGTAGCCAAATGTTGGAAACTTCTCATACACCTCCAAAACCGTCATTCCCTTTAACTCCCAATAGAATTGCTTCCTTGAATGCCTCAAAATCCTTGTGGTTAGCTGGAAGTCGCAGTTGGAGGTCACATGTTGAAGCTGTAGGGAGTTTAGCAGAATCTCCATGAAGAAATACTAAGCTTGGCTGCTTCTGAAACCCCAACGGGGGAACTCGGTCAGCACCAGAAAAGAAAACCAACACATCACTAAGTGTGCACTCTGCTCCACCATCTATAATAATAATATAAAGATATAAGAATCAAAGACATGTAGTTAGCTATTAAACTTATAAATATTTTGTTACCATAACATTCATCCAAAACGTCTACAAAAAACATATAAGTTTGTTCCTCCTGCTGTCGATAAATGCTTCCTTTTGTTGAAAATTTCGGAGTCAAAAGAGACTTAAGACACTCTATATTCATATAATAGATATATATATAATCACCAAATCATTAAGAAAACTAAAATTCTACTCTTTAAGCCGGTGGCACTGTATATAAAGCACACTAAATAATTCATGAGCCTGAGGCAAGTCAAAATGTGGCGTGAGTGCAATATCATTTTCATATTGTGTACAACGAGTGTAATAAGTCATTTATTTATTTCTTAATATTTCACTCAACCAGTTGCAATACATTTTCCATTAATTTTACTCGCTAATATGTGCTCTATTTGGAGCATTAAATAGCTAGTAAGCATACAATAAGGAGAATACAGAACACTTGAGTGATGCAAAAAAATTCAAGTAAAAATATCAAGGCTGCTAAATAATATTGTATATATAGCTACAGAGTAGTCCCCAGAAAAAAAGTAGAGCGGTGTTTTTTACCACACCCTAAGCCATGCCCACCAATCATTAATTAAAATTTAAGAATAATTCTTCTTATGATACTGTTTGATGTTATTATATGACAAAGGGAAAGAAGACAAAATGAAATGATGAAAACTGCACTTAGTTATGTTATTCTTGTATTTTTCAGTTATGCCCATGCATCAATACTCTTTTATGCAACATAATACTGAATCAGATGCTTATTTGAATCTACTGTCTGCCTGTTTTCTTCCTTTTTTCAGCCCTAGCTACAGTAAAACCTACAGCCTCCTATAAGTGCTCCTCTCCCATGCATTCTAGACTTCTATCTGTGACCTGCTGGGCATTGTCTGCTTGGCTTTCTACTTAGACCTGATCTTTCTCTTATTAGCAAACCGCCAAACTCACAATAAAAAAATAAAAAAATTGTTTTTAACTTTGAGTAGCGCGGCGCCACGCCGCGTGTCCACGCCCTGAGGACAACCCTGTAGCTATATAATATAGCTACAAATAAATTGGGAATTGTATAATAATTGTAAGCTACCCATAATAGCTTAAAGCCTACCTGGGGTTAAAACATTACATTGGTACACAAAAAATGGTTTCCACAGTTCCGAGTCTTTCTTCAGTTTTTCCAACAAACCAAAAGTACGTAAACCCTCTCTATACTGGTCCATCTCAGATTTTACTTTAAACAAAAGATGATAATCGATCAAGCTGTTGATGATACTTGAACAATCATACTGGGTTAATGAGCACACTGCTTTCCGGTAACCAGTTACCAAGAGCAAGTCCAATGCGTCATCCATTTCAAATATCCTTCTAACATCATCGTCATCTTCCACTGTATTCAGCTAAAGAGAAAAGCATAATAATTCCTCCTGTTACGTACTAATGCGTCTGCCACACCCAGCAACTCTTACCAGGTTATATAGTTTCATCTTAACTTACTTTTTGAACAATAAATTTCAGGAATGCATCTGGAATATCTTGTGCTTTAATTTTCACACTGTCATACTTGTCTGTGACCAGGTATCCATAAACTGACTCAGCAAAGACAGGCATACCACTACCTCCATATACAATTGACAAGACAGTATAAACTCCAAGCGAATAGAAATCATTGTTCTGAAACACAAGGAGAGAAAAATGGTATGGCCACAATAAATCGGCAATAATGGAATGACTACAAAACACTACTAAAAATAATAGTCATGGGTGATGCGTAACAACATTTTGCTTGGAGCTATATGCAAGCCATTATAGTTCAAGTATGGCCATATACTCTAATGACGATTCCTAATCACACAGAACTACAAAGATATAGAGAGACACTATACTATAACAAAGCAAGATAAAAGATTAGATTTGCATTCCCCCCCCCCCCCCCCCCCCCCCCCCCCCCCCATAATGAAAACATAAAAAATGCACAAACAAACCCAGACCTATGTAATTGTGGTCAGCTAATCGGCCAGAGGTGATACTTAAAACAACATTATCATTAAAATAATATTATCTCATACCGGCCTATTATGTCATTCCCTGGAAACTTACTTGAACAGCTACGGTGTTATTAGCCATGAAGTTGGGATTAGATGGGCCACCTTTGAATAAACTTGTACAGGCTACATAGGCCAAAAGTCTAAAAAACTCTCGCTTTGGACCGCCCTCATCAACAGCACTTTCACCAACAAAACCAACCTAAATATACAAAAAATAATATAGCTACATAAAATTGGGTCAATCTCAATTTTATATAATTACACCTTAATCATTTTTTGAGGATCAAATCGTTTCTTGTGACTATATTTGAGGGCATCATCTAGAATAAATTGCCGTCGTACTTCAATCAACATGGTTTCAGCTTTGATATGAGCTGATAACTGATGAATCTCGGAACCCAAATCTGTTTGCTTAATACTATAAAATAGAATAAATTGAAAATTTTTAGAAAAGCACTCAACCAATTGCAACTTTATTTTAATGTAATCAAACCTTTCTGAAACTGCCACATTTAACATCTCTTCTTCAATTTTCTCTGCCTATATAATAGTCATCAAGATTATATATTCCAGTAGTTAATATAATGTAATTTCTACCTCTTCAATTTCAGCACCCCACTGAACTTTTGGTAAATCATCACTATCACTGCCACTTCTATGATATAACATATCATGTTAGCTACTGCCATTAGTAATTCTTTGCATAATTTAAATTACATCTCTATTGTTGCTGTAGGAGAAGTAGCCTCATCTTCACATACATTAGGTCTATAATATTATTGAAGAAAAAATTGCTAAGCATCATTCATTAATGGAGTTGCCTACTACTTACCCACAAGAAGAAACATGGTCAGCAAGTTTTCCAATACTGAAGAAAGTACCACACTTAAGACATTCTTCCATGGCCTAGAATATGATTCCATATAATTCAGCAACACATAGCTACCAATGGTTAAAAGAATGATTAGGATTACTAAATCATCCGGATTTATAACAATCAATTGATTCTATGCACTTAAATTACTGCCACGTAGTTTAAGAAAGAAAAATAAGAAATTTTTGATATTTTTTTGAAAAAATGGTCTGTCAAAATTGTTCACTTTCGAACCTTTCTCGGCTAAATTTATTCCAGCTTAATTACAACTAAATAGTTTCTAAAATGCCTCTAATAGTACAACCACTCTCTCTAAATGCTAATATCTTACCCCTCCTGGTAATTCGCAGATGGGTTTTAAATCTAGATTCTGTTGGATTGGACGAATGTACGTCTTAGAACACCCTACACGCTGCTTCAAAATTGCTGGCGAAGACAAACAAGTAGATGACAGCTTCTCCAGCAGGCGAGAATTCGGGAGGCACTTAAAGAATTCATATCCTCCCCCATCTTTTAAAGTGGGAAAATGATCAAACAAAACTTGCCGAAATTCCTCAGCCCCTATATCGAACTCATCAAAAGAAATTACTTTTTCTCCAAGGCCAGCTCTCATAAGGTCGTCCTTATCCACTTCTTTTGTAGGAATACGTGTCTGGTTACATAATGCCAGGCACACAAATGTATGTTTCCAGCCGTTTATAGACGGTTTACATCTCTTTCCTTTGAATAGACCCTGTATTTCCTCCTTAGCCTTCCTTTTAGAACGTTTTCCTTTTCGTTCCAAACTCAACAGAACTTTGTCAGCTGCTTGCAGAACTAATACAACAAAAGAAAATACTAGCATAACAAAGAATAATATAGAATTACTTGAACTACTAAGGAAGCCATTAGACAGTCTGGCACGTCATGTCAATCATTTACCTACTCAATATTAGTGGATGGGGATGAAAAACTGGTGAGATAGAGGATAGGTCAGTTTATGACCATTACTAGCATAAATCCAGTCACAACTGCAGTTTGTAAATTATAAGTGATCAAGACAGATAGAAAATGCAGCAATAAAACAGACTGAAAATATACACTGAGTAGCTATGCCGCTTGAAGATCTTGCAGTTGGAGATGGCATCATTGACTTGCCTGAAGGCATAGGATTTAATTCCGGAGGCAATGGGGCTTTGCCCCCTGCTTTAATAATTGATGCAAATTGCTTTAAAATTCATCAGAAAATACACGGAGAATTACACAGAACATTTAAGTGACAAATGGAGTAAAAACAAACAGTTTTTATTAATTTTTCCAATGCTTCTTTTTAAATCCTAAATTATTCATTAGTCCCTCCCTCCTGTGTACTTGAGAAAAGTTCATTGTGGTATTATTTTGTTTCTCTTCTCTCTGCTTGTCTACTTACAAAACTATACTAATTAGGGAGAGAAAAAATTCAAAATCATATTATTCAAATCAAGCATTTCTTGATCTAATATAAATTTTGAATGATTTGAAGTTGCATGCACGTGAGAGTCCTCCTCTCATTCATTTTTTAAATTAATGAACTTACCAGCCTCTCTACTGCTACTGGAAGCTTGAGCTAGTGAAAAAAAGAAATCAAGTAATAGATTAATCACTGATCCAAACTGGTAATTTCTACTAACAACTGCAAGGGGGCTTTTGCTCCCTGTTTAATTAATAATTAATATTTTCAAAGAAAAAAAACACAACTGAATGATCCTACACTTTTTTATATAGTTTTTGGTCTCAAACAAATTAACCATTGATAATTAATGAAAATTGCTTTAAAACTAATCAGAAAAAATATACAAATAATTGCACAGAACATTTAACTGACAAACGGAGTAAAAATATAGCCTGTTTTTATTAATTTGCTCAATGCTCCTTTATAATCCTAAATCCCTTCATTAGTCCCTCCCTTCCATGTACTTGAGAAAAGTTCACTGTGATATGACGTTTCTCTTCTCCCTACTTGTCTACTTACACAACTATACTTGAAAAAAAAATAATAATAATAATTATTCAAAATAACCATTTCTTGACCTATTATAGTATGTATTTTGAATGAAATGAAATGGTTAACAATGAATACGTAATTGAATAGGTTATTATTTTAATGGATGAACTTACCATCCTCTCTACTGCTACTGGAAGCTTGAGCTAATTGCAAGAAGAAAGAAAGAAAAAAAACAAAAACAAAAACAGATTGCTAAATCAGATCCAAACTGGAAATCTTCTACTTACTGTCTTCAGTTACTTTAGTTAAATAATCGATGGCTTTCTTTGCGTTCTCCAGCTGACGTGGAGTAAGGCCGCTCATCATGATGACACAGGAGAAGTCCTTTTCAAAAGAAAAATCTTTAGGTAAAGCTCGCATTTGGTAAAGGTCGTCTTTAGAGAGCCATGCCCATGTTGCCCTGGTAACGGGCCATAATAAAAGTTAAAAAAATCTTTTTGCTGAAACCGTTGCTAAGAAATCGACTTTATAAAATCGTTTTTCTGACATCGTTGTTCAAAAATCGACTTTATGAAATTGTTTTTCGTTTTTCTGATATCGTTGTTCAAAAATCGACTTTATAAAATCGTTTTTCTGACATCGTTGTTCAAAAATCGACTTTATAAAATCGTTTTTCTGAAATCGTTGTTCAAAAATCGAATTTTGGAAAACGTTTTTTAGAAGTCGTTTTTCCCCAAGCGGTTCCCACGTAGTCATTTACTAGTAAAAAACTGTCATTGAATTTTGTCACCGATGGCGTTCCATAGTGGTGTGCTTGTGCACAAATATCGAGCGAGCCTGCCTAGTAGGGCCTGCCAGATTATGCTCTAAATTATTTTAGAATTTTTTTTAAATTTCAAAAAGTGTGTTATTATTAGCATATTATTCTATTACTCCAATTAGGAATAAATGAAATAGTAGTGACTGCAGTCTATATAGCTAAAGTCTGTACTATATAAAATGAATGAGTAAAAGAATCAGTGTCTCTTACTGCTATACTGAATTACTCAATTTAGAGTATTCACTATATGTTATCTACTTTTAGTAAAAATGTTCAAAGAATGGAGAAAACACTCTCTGCTACAGCTGAAAAAAGTTCGAGAAACTGTTTACCATAATTCTCCAGATGACTTGCTGTCTCTGAGCCTGAGCTGACAGCTCTTCCAGTATATCAAACTTTTTTTCATTCTTGGAAGTACAAGGTGGCCAACACAAACCCAGCTGCTTTAATCAAATGAAGATCTACCTTATAACCACCTTTCTAAATGTTTATGTCCTTGTTGTATATACGAAAAAGAGAGAAAAAAAGCACTATTGATTTTCTTTATAAGTAAGGATTATATGAACTGATTATTCTCATTTTCCCTTTATTATTCTCCTAAATATCTTATTCTAGAATTATTCCACACTATGCTATTTTATGTATATTATTCCACAAAAAATGCTACAGGGCAGGATATTGCCACTCCTTTGAGTGTGTGGTTTGACATGGCTGTGAGGGAACTATTCAGGATTGAAATAGAATCCTCACAAACTTGAAATCTAGAAACAATTTAATATATAAGCCTTTTCAAATATTTTTATTCTGACATAAAATTCAAAGTTTTTAAAAACTATCATTAATATTTTTTTAATTTTGTCAAATTTTAAATCTCAAGATTTTAAACCATGAATTAGAATGCTTTGATTTTTTTTTTTTTTTTGCCATAATATTTCAAAATTACAGAATCAGTTTAACAAAGCAATTTATTCATTCAATGAGTGAGCACTGATAAACAACCTGACACTTGCAGGTTTTAAAAAAAAGGTGATTCCCCCTCCTGGTACTCCTCCTCTCCTTCTGGGTCATACCATCATCAGTCAGTCGAGGGAATACATTTTCGGAGAACTGTAATAAATGCCCCTAAATTACTCACAGCTTGTTAATCTTTTCCAAAAAAAAAAACTGTTCCAGGAGACATTACCAGGTACTTCTAACCAATGTAGTAGATGTGGTATAGTTCCAAGTACCACTGCCTGGGAAGGTGGAGGGGATGAGTTCTTGCCATAATGCCTCACTAATGCCATTCATAATCCCTGGAACTCATTGGGTCACACAGAGATGGCCAGGTCAACACAACTAAATTAGTTTCCATGACACAACTTTAATACATTTCCAGAAGAATCTAAAGATCAGTTAAAAATGGTAGCTAAGTACCTCCTCTCTGGGCTTTACTTGAAATTATTCTCTAGTAACTTTTTCTCTTGGCTGCCTGGAAAACAAATTTAGTCTTAACTATTTGTAGTTTATGGTTAGCCAATTTCAAATGATATTATATAAATAAATGAATGGGAATAAGACAATGGATTGCATTCATGGAAAGCTGTGAGCAATTGTTCACTTACCTTGAACACATTGACATGCTGTGTAGGTAAGATGAGAGAAGCAGTCACACAGGATTGTCAAACAGGCAACATTGTATACCACAGCTCCAGAAGTGGAGGTTACCAATTGTAACTACCTGCAAACTTAATCCTCAACTAGTTTGCATGAATGCAGGAATAGTTATAAAGGATTTTCAGGTAGTCTACATTCACATTTTAGCCCTGTGTAAAATATTTTATATCAGGATTTCTCTTTATTCTTTTTTTTTTTTTTTTTTTACATTTCTTTTTCACTTTTGATTAATCAGACTGATTAAGATTTTTTTTTCCAATTATTTATACCCAGTAAAGTTGTTTTTTTTTCATGTACAATATATACCGCTAAGACAATAACATACTACTGGCTGCAATTAAAGTTGAACATGATTGACTATATATATATATAAAAGCTACTGTCTCTCTATTCAGTCACTTGTCAATCTCTGCACTTCAATCCTGTTCACTTTTTCCCTTGATAGCGCTTGTTGTTGGGGTTGAGTTGGTCTGAGTGGTTGTCCAAGCCAGCTTTGCTTTTATCTCCCGAATAGCCTTTAGTATGGCCCTGAGATTTGGGGTTGTTAGGGTTGCATTGGTCGGAGTGGTTATCCAAATCAGGTTTGTCTCCAATTCCCGAATATTTCCCTCCTCCTGTTTTACTCTCTGACATTTTAAGAATTCCCAACTCTTGAATTGTAAATTTTTGTATAGCCACAAAGTTTTAAGTTTGAAGGCCCAGTTTGTGAATGCTCTGGCTGACTGGCTCACTTTTTATAATAAAATTGGTGACCCCCTCTTTCCTCCCCAAACCACCCCCCATGCACACACAGGCCCTGCATATACAGTGCATGCACCTTATCACTGGGGGATTCACCTGGGAAATTCATAAAATGTACATATTGTTTTTCCTCTGGGTGTGAACCAAGCCACATGTAGGTATTGGGATGGGAGGTGATTGGTTATAGTGGTGGCGGCTGAATGATAACTGATTTGTGTGATCTAGTTAATTTTGTGAGTGGGTCAGAACATAGAATGAGGTTACACAAACGAATTTTATAGGAAAAACAGAACTCTGAATTCATTTATCTCTACCTTTATCTGTTTTGGATGTTGATTTGGAGGATCTAACCTAATATAAATTAATAGCTTATTTACTGTAGTACAGTATGTAAGACATACTCAAATGATATAATTGGAGAGTGAAAGAAGCGGTGAATGAAGCGAGAGAGACACTCTCAGGAGTAACACAATCGAGATTCTGCGATGTTTATTAATTTTTTGCTTATTACCTTGTATATGCAACCCTTTTTTGACCGTGCCTTTACTTGTATAAGTTTGGTAAAGTATCCCCCTACTCTGTGTGGTGGGTGGGGACATCTAGCCCCATCAAATTAGAATTAGCTTCTTCCAGGAAACTTAAGAAGACTCACAGTAACACCCTTTTGGCAAAGTGCTGTTAAATTGCAACTTCAGTGTGGTGGTAAGCACTTCACTTTTTAACATGATCGACTATTATATATATATAAGCTATTGTCTCTAATTCAGTCACTTGTCAATCTCTGCTCTTCAATCCTGTTCACTTTTTCTCTTGATAGCGCTCGTTGTTGGGGTTGAGTTGGTTGGAGCGGTTGTCCAAGTCAGCTTTGCTTCCATCTCCCGGATAGCCTTTAGGACGGCCTTCATAGTTGGGGTTGTTAGGGTTGCATTGGTTGGCGTGGTTATCCAAATCAGCTTTGTCTCCAATTCCTGGATATTTCCCTCCTCCTGTCTGACTCTCTGACATTTTAAGAATTCCCAACTCTTGAATTGTAAATTTTTGTGTAAGTTTTAAGTTTGAACGTCCAGTTTGTGAATGCTCTGGCTGACTGGCCCACTTTTTATAATAAAATTGGTGACCCCCTCTTCCAGTTGGCGCCACTTTCCTCCCCTAACCCACCCACCATGTACACACAGCCCTTTGCATCTTGTATACATGCATGCACCTTATCACTGGGGGATTCACCTGGGAAATTCATAAAATTTACATACTGTTTTTCCTCTGGGTGAACCCAGCCACATGTAGGTATTGGGATGGGAGGTGATTGGTTATAGTGGTGGCGGCTGAATGATAACTGATTTGTGTGATCTAGTTTTGTGAGTGGGTCAGAACATAGAATGAGGTTACACAAATGAATTTTATATGATAAACAGAACTCTGAATTCATTTATCTCTACCTTTATCTGTTTTGGATGTTGATTTGGAGGATCTAACCTAATATAAATTAATAGCTTATTTGCTGTAGTACAGTATGTAAGACATACTCAAATGATATAATTGGAGAGTGAAAGAAGCGGTGAATGAAGCGAGAGAGACACTCTCAGGAGTAACACAATCGAGATTCTGCGATGTTTATTAATTTTTTGCTTATTACCTTGAATATGCAACCCTTTTTTGACCGTGCCTTACTTGTATAAGTTTGGTAAAGCATTTCCCTGCTCTGCATGGTAGGTGGGGACATCTAGTTTTGCTGCTTTTAATTAGCTTCTTCCAGGAAACTTAAATGAAGACCCACAGTGGCACCCTTTTGGCAAAGTGCTGCTAAATTTCAACTTCAGTGTGGGTGGTAAGCACTTCACTTGAACTTGAGGAAATATTAAAGCTAAGCTGGTGTCTCTCAATGCTCACAATAACTGCTGGGCATGTGCTGGCTAGCTATGTGCTGAATAGTTGTGCAGGTGACATCATACAATTTCTAATACTAACTAGTTGTGAATAATAACTAGTGATGTGTTTGAGCATAAAGCGAGCGAGCCAGTGCACAAACGAAAACACTTCAAAAGAATCTATCAGTCCATTTCTAAAAGTATAGCTAGTACGTAGTCGTTGTGACCATTGTATACTTTAGCTAACAAATACAGAATCACTTTCTTACCTCGGTTCGCGAGTACCGGTATTTTCTGTAGTCTCTAATATATGTCATTCTGACTATCTGAATTACCAGTATCTTTTGACAACAAGCACTCACAGCTACTAAAAAAGGCCAAGGTTTTTAAAATTATGTCTGGTAAAGGGTTTCAATACCATAGTAACCATTCGACATAACATTTTGCGACTTGAAAAAAACAAGAAGTTATAAAGAATTACTGCACAGTGTTGAGTCTAACAGTACGTTTTTAAGTGTGTCTTGTGGCATTCAGAAAAAACCTAATACGGAGGGGTAAATAAATGTCCTTGAATGATACGGGATCGCTAAACTAAAAGATTCTGTTTAGTGGAGGTATGGGAAGGGGTAGACCACGAAGCAGACACAAAAACATGAGGGTCAAAGTACAAAATGACATACGTACGTCCACACATTATATAAATAAACTAGTGATGAGCTTGAGCACAAATGGCGAGCGAGCTTGCCTAGTTAAAACTACAGTATTGTTACTACAAAATTTATATTTTAGCTTAATTCATACAGAACAGTATAATAGCAGCAGTAGTAAACACAACAAATTACACTCTTACCTGAGTAATGGTAACTTCTGTAGTATCAGACTTGAGCAATTCTGACTCTCAATTACCAGTAACTCTTGAATAGACTTTCTTAATGCTGTAGCTAGTATCAGAAGAAAGTGGGGTCAAGCCTAAAAGGCCGTGTTTTTTAGGAGAAAATCGGTACCCGCATGAGCGTTTAACCCTTTGCGTACGATCGTCACGAATTCGTGACCGCCGTAACTTAACGCGCGCGTACGATGGTCACGAATCTGTGACACACTGGGTGCGTCAAGAGAATACGGCTGTCACGAATTTGTGACAAGCTCTTTCCCGCTCTGTTATTACAGTTACAGAGCGCGTAGCGTGCTAAAACTTTCAGTAGCTGCTATTTACTTCTGTAGCAATATGGCTATGTTCTATTTCTGCTGAGGATGTTTTGAAGGTAATGTCTGATGAGGATAGCAATAGTGACTGCTATGATGATAGTGTGACAAGTGAAAGTGATGATGAATATGCTGTAGAAAATAATGATATACTAAGAAGTAAAGGCCTAAAGTAGCTAGAAATAAGCAAACTAAAACTAGAACTTAACACTTGGGTGCGATTTCTCTTTTCATAAATATAAGCTAAAAAAATAGCTAACAAACTATGGCCTCTCGATAATTCCAACTGAGTTTGTATTCGAAACAACTCTATAAACTATAAACTAACGAATTACCATAGCTACAACGCTAGAGGCAGATTATTTGAGGCCTAACACAAAAGAAACACTCGCCCGTTTTCTTTTTCCACGTGTCAAACTCCACTGGTAAAACGCCGTCTCAGGCAACTAATTGGTTTTATGGCGTGCGCGTATTTAATTACATAATTGCTTGCCCTCGTTCGTCCGCAAAGGGTTAAGGGGCATACGTACAATCCATACATATATACATGGAACATATACTCGATTTTGCATTATCCACCCCTAATACTGTCTTGCTCTCTTCACTTGCTCTATAACTAGTGGTATGCTTGAGCACAAATGGCTAGAGAGCCTAATACACTATTGTTACAGGTTTGGTTTTAACTTCTAATAGAATAATCTTTTTGGGAATGAAAGTAGAATGATGGATAGTGCAGTAAAAGAGATTTATATAGACTGTAAGAATAGTAGCCAGCTAAACACGTGAAAAATATGCCTTGCCAACCCCCTCTGGGAGGGCAGCCGTATTATTGTGCAACAGCATTCCCAGGCAGCTGCAATTTTGAGCTCTGTTGGGTATATGCCAATGACCTTAGCTCCAACACACTCATTTTGGTGTGAAAGGTCAGAGAGAGAGAGAACACCTATGTAGTTGTAGTGGTGTTTTGACTTAACTCTAGTCGCTTCAGCAACTTGGTTGGTTCCTTACCTCCTTAGATCCTATCTATTCATGTTTGGCAGGAACTGGGCCGGCTATCAGGTATCCCAGCTGGTCGGTTTGCGCATGCGCCTGGCCCGCGCCTGTGACCAGCTGGGATTCCCCGCTTTGGGGGGAGGCCCCTTCTGCGCGAATGGCCTGCGCCGCCCGCGTGATGGGGCCAAATGGCCGGCCCAGTCTCACACCACATAGTGGTGGATTAGAGACTTTAAAGTAGGAGGAGTCAGGGGTTGGATGGTGGGAACAGCTAATAGCTCGAATTCTCCTGACACCTTCGACGCTTTGGCTAGGCAGAGTTCGATTGCAATGCAGCCACGTGCGTATCACCGCGTGTGCAATCACGTGCACCACCCTGCCTAATGCCAGTGCAGCTTGCCGTAGCGGCCCATCCTGGGCCGCTCCAGGTGGGTTTGCCCAGCTCCTGCCGTTAACTCTAGTTAACTACCTTAACTAGCATTTAACTCTAGTCGCTTCAGCAACTTGGTTGGTTCCTTACCTCCTTAGATCCTATCTATTCATGTTTGGCAGGAACTGGGCCGGCTATCAGGTATCCCAGCTGGTCGGTTTGCGCATGCGCCTGGCCCGCGCCTGTGACCAGCTGGGATTCCCCGCTTTGGGGGGAGGCCCCTTCTGCGCGAATGGCCTGCGCCGCCCGCGTGATGGGGCCAAATGGCCCAAGGAGGTTGGCTGACTAGGTCGGCCGAGCTACCCCCCAAAGCAAATGTTAAACTAGATAATTAGGGTATATTAATGTAAAGTAACATACCTGGTAGCACCGAACCCCACTAACCGTGACTCGAGTGAGCACTGCCATGAAACCCCCCATTGCCACGAGAGACCTCTATTGCTGGGTGAACAAAATTGAACAATATAATGGCAATAGCATAACGATCGTTCCAGTTAGTGACTGTGTGTGTGCGGGCAGGTTGTTCCTCCTCACTCGCTACCCTACGGTCGGGTGCGCACCAATGCTGCTGATGCCCCGGCTAAACGTGCCTTCGGCGTCCTGATGTACCTCAGGAATGCAGCGCTATGCCACCTCCCTAAGGTCTGGATCAAAGAGTCCTCCATTCCCGCCAGTGCGGCTGAAGTTGCAGCTCCGATTCTGAAGCTGTGTCCAGCGTATTGGTCGGACGGGAGTCCTATGCCTTGCAGGGTGACCCTGAGCTGCTGGGTGAACCACGCCTTGGTCACAGTACGTCCCTCGTGATCCTTGAAGAAAGGGCCCTGGGCGGGGCCCCTGATCCTCAGATAGGCGCAAATCGCCTCCACTGGGCAAATGTTAGTGCCGGTTCTGCCCACAACCACATCCGCACCATTCCCTTCTTGGTCGCACTTAGACCTTTTCAGGTGGATCTGGACCATCGCTGGCGCCGCAAGGTTATCCACGGCCACGTCGCCCCATGCCAGGTTCACTGCAGCATCCCAGGCCGATACTGATTCCGGGAGGAGTTCCCCGAGCCTAAAAAAACCGAAAAAGGCCATTGCTGCCACCGTCCAGAGCATGGTCTTGTCTGGGTTTGCTGATCCTACCCAAGTCCCGTAGAGTCTTTCGAGTACCCGGGTGGTGATTGGAAGTCTTACTCTGGAGGACTTGCCCCCCGACTGCTGTCTTATCCTACTGATACCCGCTTGGACCCTCTTCAGCAAGGGGAGCGAGGACTGCTCTCTCGGATCTGGCAGGCCCATAGAGATCTGGGCACCCCTTACCCCCGCCAAGTAGCACTTTATTGTCTGTGGTGCTAAGCCGAGTTGAGCCAGGTACGAGGCAAAGTAGCACAGGAGGAGTTCCTGCACCGGGAATGGGTCCCCAACCGTGTAGGTTGCACAAAAACGTGTGAAATGTCCCATGGCTGATTTGTACGTCTTGTGCGTGGAGGTCGCTAGGCCTGCCTGAATGTAGCCCCGAAGTGCTGGCGCCAGTTCGGACTGCTCCAGTCCGCCGTCTGGTCGAGGAGGAGGTCCAGTAGCTGAGGGGAGACTGGTGAGGGGCGTGGATCTGCTGACTGCACCTGTGAGAGGAAGTGAACAGCATTGTCGCGTGACAAACTATCCGCCAAGTGGTTAGCCCTAGTGTCAATGTAGACTGGCGAGAGGGAGCATACCAGCCTGGCCTCCGCGAACACCACTGTACGCAACAGGTGCATCATGCCCTTGTGTCTGCTCGAGCGAGACTTCAAGTCTGCCACTACCGACTGATTGTCTGAGTGGCAGATGACCTGCAGGCCCTTCCACTGCTCCCCCCAAGCCTGGCATGCCACTATGATGGGAATAAGCTCCTTCTCGGCAATTGAGAGTGCCTCCGCCCGGGCATCCCATTTGACCTGAAACCAGGAGCGTTCATACCAAGCGCCACAACCCCAAGACCCGGACGCGTCTGTGTACAGGTGGACCTTGGGAAGTGAGGATGGGGGATGGAGGAAGGAGGTACCGTTCCATTGTACGACGAACTCCACCCACCATGCTAGGTCAGCCCTGAAGCCGTGGGCCAACCTGATCGGGACTCTGCTGTTGGGAGGGCGGTGTACTGCCTGGAGCAAGTCAATCATCCGCCTCAGGAAAGGCCGGCCTGGCCTCACGACTTTACATGCGTGGTTGAGAAGGCCGACGAGTGATTCCAACTCCTTCCGTGTGCAGTTCTTCCGTGCCTGCCATTCTGCCAGCAAGCTAGTCAGCCTGGTCAGTTTGTCCTGTGGGAGTCTCAACTCTCCCTTGACTGTGTCGATGACAATGCCCAGGAAGGTTACCTCCGTGGCTGGGCCCTCCGTTTTATGGTCAGCAATGGGGACTCCCAGCCGAGCGCACTCCTCCAGCAAGATCTGTAGCTGAGACTGGCATACCTGGGAGCGTGGGGGTCCTACCAAGATGTAATCATCCAGGTAGTGAAACAACCTCTCCACGCCCGCCTGGATAAGGTGCCACTGGAGGGCGTCGGCTACAGCATTGAAGATCTTGGGGGCTGACCGCAACCCGAAGGGGAGCATGGGATCGATGAACACTGCATCGTCCCACTTCACCGCCTGGAGTACTCTGTCCTGTGGGTGGACCGGTACCAGCCGATAGGCAGCCTCTATGTCCACCTTCGCGAGTAGTGCCCCCTGTCCGCTGCGTGAGGCCTCTGCTGCGACCTCCTCTACACTGGTGTAGGTCAGCGAGCAGAGGTGGGGGTCTACACCGTCGTTGATGCTGTTTCCCGCCGGGTGAGAGAGGTCCGTGATCAGCCGGAATTTCCCCGTGTTATGCCCTTTTGGGATAACTCCGAAGCGGCTGATGTGGAGGAGGGGTAGTCCCTCTGTTGTAGGGAACGGACCTAGCATGCGACCCAGGGCGCACTCTTTCTCGATATACTCCGTGACGACCTCTGGGTGCTGGAGCGCCGACTCCATGTTCCGGTTTGTGGATTTCAAGCGTACCTCCCGTTTGAACCCTATCCTGAAACCTTCCCTCAGACCCCTGCAGATGTACCCGGCGAAAGCCTGGTCTGGGTGCCTGGCCAACGATCGCTCCCACTCGTCCGCTAGCAATGGAGTGGTTACCACTGATAGGAGTTGGCACTGGTGTTCCTGCGTGGGTCTGCACGCGTCCAGGCACAGTAAATCTGGCACGTACACGTAATGGTACGACCGTCCTGCACAAGAGCAGGTGACATTGATAAAATCTCTTAAGGTGGCCTACGGCCGTCACACCAACCGGTGGAACCTTAGCCCCTGGTGGAGCCAAGCTGTCCCCGCAACCAGACTCTAATTTGACTGAGTACCCTCTCGACTGCTTGATTAAATTTCCCCGTTGTTGGGTATAGACTGCCGGCTGGGTTGGGGAAAACTCGGCTCCACCTGAGGACCTACCCCCGCCCACTCCCCCCCTCGCCCCCGACCCCCTATCCGAGTACAAGTCTAATACATAATTCAACATGCATATCCGTGACCAGATAACTGCCGGAGTTAGTGACTATGAGGGAGGTGCATGAGAAATGACCAGGTTCTAGTAGGGTCCACCCCCGTGGCGGTGGCCAGGGGACCGTGCACTTGGGAGCTTTGTCGGCGGCCGCCTCCGTGGACACGCTGTGTACGGGTGGCCCTCATTGCAACTCAGGCACAAGTGCTGGTACTTGCACTGCGGCTTTCTGCACCTCCCCTCGTTATAATTACGGCAGACTGCCGACGAGGCCTGTGGGGGGCGCTGGACCCAGGCCGGAGGGGGGATACCCGCTGCTGTAGCCCCATTCGTAGGGTTACGAATGCAAATGCTCCCCGTGTGGTCATCACTGAGGCAGTGAGGGCATCTCGGGATGGCCTTGGCTCGCCCCGTAAAAGCCTCGTTATAAAGGCGAGTGTTGATCACCGACCAGTTGAGATCCCGCCTTGCCAGCGCCTCCCTCCGGAACTGTCGGTCGTAGAGGACCCACTGGTGGCCCTCGTAGTTCCTCTCGGACCTCACGACAAGCGCCTGGTACGCCAGGAACTCGGGTGCCTTCCCTGGGTACCGCAGGGATAGAATGGCGGCCATCACCGAGTACCGCTCCACCCACTGGGAGATGTTAGTTATGGGGGGGCGGGAGGAAGCTGTCGAGCGGCTAACTTGTGCATCGTCCTCTGCCACAATCTCCGCCATCTCCACGAACTCCAGCTCCATGATCTTTTTGGCCACCCTCGCAGACACCAGCGCAATCGGGTTGTACGGGCCATGCTCCGTTGTAGGGAGGGCCACTGGTGCTATTGTGGAGGCCACTCCTGGCTTGGGTGCTAGAGCCGCCGCTGCTAGCAAATCAAGGCCCGAGCCCACTGGAGCTGTCGGTGAAAATGTGGGCACCGTGGCTGGCAGATGACCTGTGGGGATAGACAGTAAAGTCGAGTGCTGTATGTGGTCTCACCGACCGTACACCAGCTGGCATATGCCTGGTGCTAACCAGGGTGCGGCTCGGTGCACGCTTGGTGTTACCCGAGGTGTGGATGAACTGCGCCTGGTGCCACCAGGGTGTGTACATCTGGTGCTACCAGGGTGTGAAATGGGAGTACGCCTGGTGCTACCAGGGTGTGCAATGGGAGTACGCCTGGTGCTACCAGGGTGTGAAATGGGAGTACGCCTGGTGCTACCAGGGTGTGAAATGGGAGTACGCCTGGTGCTACCAGGGTGTGAAATGGGAGTACGCCTGGTACTACCAGGGTGTGAAATGGGAGTACGCCTGGTGCTACCAGGGTGTGAAATGGGAGTACGCCTGGTGCTACCAGGGTGTGAAATGGGAGTACGCCTGGTGCTACCAGGGTGTGAAATGGGAGTACGCCTGGTGCTACCAGGGTGTGAAATGGGAGTACGCCTGGTGCTACCAGGGTGTGAAATGGGAGTACGCCTGGTGCTACCAGGGTGTGAAATGGGAGTACGCCTGGTGCTACCAGGGTGTGAAATGGGAGTACGCCTGGTGCTACCAGGGTGTGAAATGAAAGTACGCCTGGTGCTACCAGGGTGTGAAATGGGAGTACGCCTGGTGCTACCAGGGTGTGAAATGGGAGTACGCCTGGTGCTACCAGGGTGTGAAATGGGAGTACGCCTGGTGCTACCAGGATGTGAAATGGGAGTACGCCTGGTGCTACCAGGGTGTGAAATGGGAGTACGCCTGGTGCTACCAGGGTGTGAAATGGGAGTACGCCTGGTGCTACCAGGGTGTGAAATGGGAGTACGCCTGGTGCTACCAGGGTGTGAAATGGGAGTACGCCTGGTGCTACCAGGGTGTGAAATGGGAGTACGCCTGGTGCTACCAGGGTGTGAAATGGGAGCACGCCTGGTGCTACCAGGGTGTGAAAATGGGACCTGATATGGGTTGGGGCTGAAGTGTTATAGCTATCCAACCACTACTGGGCTTTACCGAATCAACCTATTTCTACTCTGGACACCCCACCTCCCTCATTACTGCACCCTAACCTATGTAATTACCCACCTTTAGCCTACCTGACACTGCCGGGTTGGGGGGATTGGCTGTGCCGTCTGCCCTGGACGTAGATCCGTCGGTGCCTGGTGGTGGGACAGTCCCAGCACTAACATTGGGTGCATGGAGGGAGATTGGTGGGAAGGTCCCAGCATCAGCGGACCCAGCATCAACGGTCCCAGCGCTCGGGATGGGTGCTGGGTGAGGGACTTGTGGGACGAACCGAGCGCCCAAGTTGGGAGATAGGAAGGAGATGGGTGGGATGGTAGAACCCAGGCTGGGTGGCAGGAAGATCCCACCACTTGTCTGTCCAGGGACTGGGTGCCCAGCCGTGAAGGCAGGCAGGGTTGCCCTAGCTGCCACTGAAGCTGAAGGCCCCCCCCAGCTCTGACCTCCCAGGCTAGGCACAGCCAAGCTAGGCACAGCCAAGCTGGCAGCTAGCTGAGGTACAGCGCTACTGCCGTTGTGGAGCCTGGGGAGTAGCCAGGCCAACTGCTCCTGTGTGAAGGGGGTTGGCTGCGTCATGATCCAGCTGGTCACTTCAAGATTAAACTAACAGCTAATAGCTCGAATTCTCCTGACACCTTCGACGCTTTGGCTAGGCAGAGTTCGATTGCAATGCAGCCACGTGCGTATCACCGCGTGTGCAATCACGTGCACCACCCTGCCTAATGCCAGTGCAGCTTGCCGTAGCGGCCCATCCTGGGCCGCTCCAGGTGGGTTTGCCCAGCTCCTGCCGTTAACTCTAGTTAACTACCTTAACTAGCATTCAAGGGAAAATACACTCCTGCATAGTCTTATCATGAAGTGAAATCTTAATTGAGACTCTTATTAAGTTGCTGGTCAGCCATCACATGCACCACTGCTACAGTTCTCAATCAGCTGCAATTTAGAGGCTGGATGACCTCTTTAGCTGCAGTGCCTGACCACACTATAACTTGTGGCAAGATGACCATGACCTGAGTGATCTTCACTACAATTAGCTGACAAAAATTATTCTTCACACAAAATATTTGCACAAAAATAATAAAAAGTTTCTGTATTTCCCCCTCTCACAAACAAATAAACAAAATCTCCCTAAAAAAAATGAATAAATAAATACAAATTTATAATTAAATGAATACAAATGGATAAGTAAAATTAAAAAAAAAATATTTAGAAAAAATCATAATAAATAAATAAATACGAAATTGGGAATATACATTATCCTTCACACATACATGTAGTTTACTTTTCGTGGCTTAAGTAACATACAGTCTGATAACACTTCAAGAATCTTGGAATATTTATTAGAAAACATTATTATGGCCACTAATAAATCCTTCCAATGGTACTAAAGTTATGACTTAGGAATTCACCTTAGCTGCAATTGAAGCTACATTCTCAAACAGCTGCAATTTGGGAGCTTTATATGACCTCTTGTGCAGAATATGACCCTCCAGACTGACCTTTACTATAGCTCATGAAAAATATTATTCCTCACACAAAATAAAGCACAAACACACACACACACAAACATACAGATTGTCTAGTTTGCTCTTTCTTGCAAAATAAAAAATAAAGTAAATTAAAATAATACATGTACATTGAAAAAAGTATGGGCATAACTTATACAGTAGAATGTCAGTTATCCAAACACGTTAGGGACCGAAAGGTGTTCGGATAACTGAAATGTTCTGATAACTCAGCACCATAGAAAAAGTGTTAAAACACTAATAAAGGGGTGTGGTCAAGCAATTCTTATGTCTGCACGTGCTACTATTAAGATTTTGGGTGCGGTTAACTGAAGTATTCGGATAATTGACGTTCGCGGATAACGGACATTCTGTAGATACAAACTGTGGTTATAGCTGAACCTCACATATTTACACCTCCACTAAAGACCACACACTATATTGTCCTCTCACATCTAGAATGAGTAAAGATATGTACTTGTTGTTATACAATGTACTCGTCCTAATTCTGACAAAAATTAAATAGTCACTGAATTACAACATGTTGTGATTGTTTCATCCTTATTAGGAATCATCAGTATGTTATAATCACTATGAAGTCATGGGTGATAATGTAATAATAACCTATATGACAATGTAGCGGAATACTATTAAAATATTGATTACCATAACTTGATAATGATAAACATAGACAATCACCATTTAGTGTGTGCATTTTTATGGTGATCGTCAAGCTTTCCTTACCTGTTATATGCTCATTATTCTTGATGTTCAGATCAAGTCAATAAGGTTTTACTTTTAAGTATTTTTTTAAGCTAATGCTTAGATTATCTACAGCAATGACTACTGCACAATCTGAACATTGTTGGGATCATGACATTACATTTGCAGACTTTGTGCACATAGTGGAGTCACTGAGAGTGAAACCACAACCATTGTGGTAACTGTGTACCACAACATCACCAGACTCACATAGGTGAGAACTTGACATTTGCTGTCTATGAGGACTATGTAATAGTTAGAGCATAAGCGCTTAGGTACTGGTGAATTTAGTGCACAAAGCCCTCGGCCTGCATGCTCTAACTATTTTAGATCCCAGTTTACCCATGCCCAGTTTCCACTAGCAACTTTGTTTATCAGCATTTTCGCAGGAATGGCTGTGTCAAGTGAATTTTCCACCGAATTTCCAGCCCAAAATTAAAATTCAATTAAAATTCAATTGGAGCACACCTCAAGTTTACTTTAGCATTGTAGCTGCCAGCTGTTGTAAATTCCTGTGGTATATGAGCGTCAGCAGGAGAATTATCCGAACTAGGGCTGGTCCCATATATAGGTCGGATGTGAGAGGGTTAGTAGACACCCTCGCATATCATATCTGGGCCTCACATAACCGGCTCCCCGCTATCCGGCCTATTCTATTAAACTAAAACTCAAAAATAGCAATACCCCAAGGGTAGTTAGTATGCACAGTTCATATACCTAAAGGCAAAAAATAGTGCACACTTACCAAGTTAGTACACCTAGTAACAATATAGCAACGGGATCTAAAAGCATACAGTCATGATAGTTGCCATTCACTGGTGGGAGTATTGGCTCTGACTTGCGGCATTGGTTCACAAACCCCATATCAAGTCACCCAACAAGAACAAAATTGTAACAGGTCAGCTAGCTAGGTGGCAACTACAATGCTACTGTTTAGTTCAGTGTAATATCGAGCTTGCCTGCCTAGTTAAAACTACAGTAGTTACTACATAATTTATATTTTCTGACTACCTCAATTACCAGTAACTCTTGAACAAGCTCTCAGCTACAAAATAAATAGGCCAGTGCTATTATTAGCCAACAAATATGGAATTACTACTTGCTTCAATTTCCTGAGATGGTAAATTCTGTACTTACAAATTTAAGCTATTTTGACTATCTGAATTACAAGTCTCTCTTGACAACAAGCTCTCAACTACAAAAAGAAAGCCATTTTTGTAATTTTAACTTACAAATATGGAATTAAGTACTTACCTCAGTTTCCCTCTAGTAGTGGTAGCTCTAACAAAACAAATAATAGCCAGAGTTATTTTTGTATTATTAGCTAACATTGCAAGTACGGAACACCTCAGCTTCTTCCAAGTAATGGTGGCTTCCTTAGTATTATTTAGTCATTCTGGCTACTAGTGGCACTTGACACCAACAAGCGGCATTTTTAGCAGCCACAAAAAACGATAGGAGAAAAAACGGTACCCTCATGCGCGTTTAAGGGGCATACGTACAATCCATACATATATATTATAATATATATATAACATTGAACATATACCCGATTTTGCATTGTCCACCCCTAATACTGTCTCGCTCGCTTGCCAACAAATATCCCTGCTTGAGAGTGTCTCGCTTGTTCGCCAATAACCAAACAATTACAATATCAGTATGCTGTCCTCTTCCTTGTCCAGGCCAATGAAAATTGTTCACTATAATTAACCAGCAAGCTGAACGTCACGGACAAGTTAAAGTAGCAGGACTAGCTACACGAAAAGCTACAGGTAAATTTGAGGTATTGCTTGGTATCTTTTTGTCTGGTGTCGAAAAAAATTCTGGCACATATAGGTAGAGGTGCACCGATAGAAGATTTTACCGATATACCGATAACCGATATTTTATCTAGAATCAAGGCCGATACCGATAACCGATAGATTTATTCATTGAATTTTGAAAATTACATAATTAGAAATATAATGGTACTAGTCTAGAGTCTTCAGAGCCAGGAACAAAGTAGTGCCAAATTGGCGACCTCTTTTTAGACATTGTAGTTAAGTTTCTTTGTCTTTACGCCGTCTAGGAGCAAGCAGAACTCATCCGTTCAGTGTCCACGCGGCGAGTACGAAATTTTTTCTATTATCGGTACGGCGGGTAGTGTTGACGACCGATACCGATATCGAAAAAGTAGGCCGATAAACCGGATAGACCAATAGATTATCGGTGCAACTCTACATTAGGCCACTATAATAATTGTCCTTTTCAGCTTTTCATTGTAATTTCAGTAGCTTCTACATTTGTGACCGTCTACAGGAAAACCAGGCACAACGCGGCACCCTTTGAAAATTTTTTTTTTGCACTTACAGAGTTGTCGGCGTCCAGATATTGAGCTCTCCAAGTTTTATCGTCGTAGCTTAAGTCGTTCCCACTAAAATAGACCTACGTTCCCTTCCGTCGGCTTGAAACAATACATTTTTAAGAAATTGAGCGATTTTTTCTCGATATTTACGCACGCCGCGTTGTGCCCGGTTTTCCTGTAGACGGTCACATTTGCTGATGGAAAAAAAAAATGGCTATTTACCTAACAGCAAAGAATGAGTAATGACTGAGGAGGATAGGAACAGAATTAACAACTACTGCATCATCTTGGCCTGATCAGCAAGTGGTTATTTGTTCCAAGGTCTATGAATATCATTAGTGAGGTGTGCCGGCACCCTGTGATGCTAGCTAGCTGGCAGCTAGATATTCATGGATAGCTAGAACTCACTAGTTTTTGTAGATTTATAGCTGACATCAAGTGCAATTGCACGGTTACTTTAATGAATTTGTAGAAAAATGCCATTGACTCACTCAAAAATCCTCCTCCCCTCACCCTCCCACCCTCCCACCCTCCCACCTTACTAAGGGGGTTGTATGAGTCTTGGACGATAGCATGAAATTCAGAAGGCTTTTGGGACACATTTTACAACCTGCAGTTATTTTAGATTGGTATTAAACTGGCATTAAGTAACTATGTTAGAGGCACAACAATAAGAGTAAACCTCACCATCATTATACAAGACCTCATGCCAAAAATTTTTTTTTTTGCTTTTATGCTCACCAATTGCTTTTATAAACAATCAGATAATATTAAGAAAATAAAATGAAGTTAAAAGCGACTAGGTACAAGATACATGGTGCGTAAAGTACTTTTATAGCATACATTCCATTATCAGTGGATGGCATCTTCAAGTTTGGCTTAAATGGACACCTGATAAAAGGTACTTAACCATAATTATGCTCAAAATTTGGTTCCCTTTAACTGTGTAAAGCTGTAGCATGATCTTTATGTTGGGTACTCTTCTTATTATCAGGTGGAAGATTGATGAAACCACTATTAATTTTTTTTCAACATGCTCTGGATTTAAATATGTCTCGTTAGACCTTTCAAAGTACCGAAACATGTGGGATATGAAATTTGCTATATATTATATGTGATGACTGTTACTCAGTCTCTCTTTCCTTCTGGAGTTCACTGTACCTCATGTCCAGTGTGTAGTGAATTGCTGCAAGACAGCAAGACGTACATCATCTGAATGCAATTCATCACCATGGCTGTCAGTCAGCAGAAGGGTTTAATGATTCAAAACCTAGATTTAACACTTCCTTCCACTAGCAGTTTATTTCTATTGTATTTATTTTTTGTAAGATATAATGATGATAACAAATATGGAAGAGGATAAGACAAATAAATGAGTAATTTTTGTTAAGTTGCTAAGTAGTTCACATAACTCTCAGAGTCTATGATCTTCAGAGATCTTCAGTTTCCTCCTTTTCCTCCTTGGTAGCGCTCATTGTTAGGATTGAGTTGGTTGCTGTGGTTGACACGGTCAGGTTTGTCTCCTGTTCCTTGATATCCAGGGACATGACCTTCATAACTTGGATGGTTAGGATTGCATTGGTTGGCATGGTTGTCTTGATCAGCCTGATTTCCTTGTCTTTGGGCTCCAGCTCCAGTTCCATCATTATTTCCTCCTTGTGCAGACATTTTAAGAAGTGTGGGAGAAGTGGAGTTCAGCAACAATGAAGTAAAGTAAAGTATTCCCAACAACAGAATCCTTTATAATATACTACTGACACGGGGGAGGGGCCATTGCTTCTACCAGCAAATTCATTCCCAGCATAGCAGGAGACCTCCCACCCCCCTCCCCTCTCTGGGTAGGCAAATATTTATTGCATCTTGGCCTGATCAGCATGTGGTTATTTGTTCCAATGTCTATGAATATCATTAGTGAGTGTGGCACCCCTGTGATGCTGGGGCAGCTGCTAGATATCACATGCACATACACACACAAGAATTCATATTTTATGTGCTAGCTGGGTCAGCAGTCTTGATTGAAATACTGGTTGGTTGGGGGGTAAAAGCTATTGATATCATTTTTTATTATCATTATTATTATTTTTATATAATTTGGAAACCCCCCAGGGAATTTTAAAAAATATTGTACACAAATGGAGTAAGCGGCTTTTTTTCTTCTTTTTTTTTTCTCTTGTAGCCAGCTCTACACTTGGTACAATCTGGTAGTGCCTGTTGTGAAATGCAACTGGTTATTATTATTATAATTAATCGCTTGCCTTTTTGCCTTCTCTTCCCTTCCATTTTAAACCTACACTGCCTTACCTCACCGATTCCATTCGATTTTCAGTTACGATTAATCGTCTTTTACCTTCTCTTCCGTACTTTTGCCTTCCATCGTAATTGCACCCGCTTTTTAGAAGTAACCAGCACATTCTACTGGTTGTGTCAACACTTTACCTACCACAAAGGAACAATGATTAACCGAACCATACAAAGCTCATGAATTATTCATGAATACACACACCGTCGATCGGCGTCGGTCGTCATTGGTCGTCATCGTCGTTACTGACACACAAGCGTATTATTATAATATAGATTATTATTATTATTATATTATTATTTTATCATTATTATTACTATTATTAATTATTAATTATTATTATTTACTATTATTATTACTATTATTATTATTAATTATTATTTATTATTATTGTTATTGTTATTAATTATTATTATTTATTATTATTATTATTGTTATTATTATCTATATAATAATACCCGTGACCGACGACGTACATATTCATGAATAATTCATGAACTAAAGAGCTAGAGCGTGCAGACGCACAACACTTGTGAAATGCGCTGAATTACCACGTAAACCTAGAGCGCGAGGCGAACTAATTAGCAACCAAACCCAGCACAAAAAAGGACAGTAACGGGAGAGCAGTTTTCGTGAACTAGCGCTAAATTACCGAGTAAACCAAGAACGCAGTTGTAAAGAAGTGAAGGGTTTGGCTACGCTAGACTACTGGTAGGCGTATTCCTTTGCAACCTAACCTGGTACAACGATAAATGGAAGAAGACGAGTGGCCGGGAAACAGGAGAATAGGTAAAGTGTCGTCTCGATCAGTAGAAAGTGGTTACTGTAATTGTAACTAAAAATGGGTGGTACAGACAGGGATAGGCAGCGTAGGTTTCTGGAATAGACGAGGAAAGGTGGTGTAGTATAAAGAAGAAAGTACGAAAGAGAATGCAAAATGGAACGATTAATGTTGAAAAAGTGGGTGGAATCGAATCGTCTAGTAAAGGCGAGGTAAGTTTCAAAAGAAAGGTGATAGAAAAGCTGAAGTTAAAAGTGTCACAAACTAAAGTCCACAGTCATGATAGAAGGACAGAAAGATTCAGAAGCAGGAGAGGTAGACAAAGGACCAGAAAGGACTCCTTGACTCAAGAAGGAAGAGATGAAAAACAGTAAGGTGGTCGATACAGAAAAATAGAGCAGGAGAGTGAAACTGATGTAGCCTTAACCAACTGTAGAGAATGATAACAATGAATAAAAGTCACTTATGCTACTGCTTTTTTACTTTGCAATATGTCAGTGCCAAATATGTGGCGGGGTACTTGCTAGTTATTATTATTATTATTAGAGTTGCACCAATAATCTATCGGTCTATCGTTTATCGGTTTATCGGCCTACTTTTTCGATATCGGTATCAGTCGTCAACACTACCTGCTGTACCAATATAATTAACCGATAGAAATTTTTTTGTACACGCCGTGTGGACACTGAACGGATGAGTTCTACTTGCACTTAACTACGATGTCTAGAAAGAGGTCGCCAATTTGGCACTACTTTGTTCCTGGCTCTGAAGACTCTAGACTAGTACCATTATATTTCTAATTATGTAAAAATTAACTTTTCAAAATTCAGTGAATATATCTATCTGTTATCGGTATCGGCCTCGATTCTAGATACAATATCGGTTATCGGTATATCGGTAAAATCTTCTATCGGTGCAACTCTAATTATTATTATTATTATTATTATTATTATTATTATTATTATTATTATTATTATTATTATGCTTGGCTCCAACTATCCTTGAATTGAAGGACAGTCCTTAATTTTTGGACTGTATGTCCTTCATCATTGAATGATATATTGTTTGTATGAGTAATAGCATGGGTAACCGTGCTATTCAGGATAGCATGAGTAATGTGATTAAAATAGTACGAGGCGAAGCCGAGTGTTATTTCAATTGCTTTACGAGTGCTATTGATCCCTCAGGTTACCCGTGCTATCACTCGCTAATAGTAGGCCAGCACTGTATCATTCACTCAATATCTCCTTATTTCAGGATTAGCTTCCGCTGGAACTTCGTTTTCAACTTACGGCTCCTCCTAATTTGTTGGAAAGCATTTTGTCTAATACAGGTAGAGCTTCTGTGGTAAAGAATGACACTATCTCCAACTAGAAGCTACTTGAATTATGTTTCCAAGGCACTGCATGCATGTGCACTTACCCATACTATTTCACTTAGCTGCCATTTCACTTAATTTCTACTTAGTTACCATGCTATTTCGATTAGTTATGCGCTATTTCTCTTCCCCCCCCCCCCCCCCCCCCCCCCGCCCCCTGTGTGATTTCAATTGAACAGTGATTTTTCCCATACATTTTTTGAATGGGCAACTTACATGCCGTACTATGAGTCCTTGAAATTTCCTGCCATTTATATCAATGCACATTTTCTTCTGAATTAGACCTTTGGGGGAGGATCCAGGGTTCCCCTCCCCACCCCAACCAAGCTTTTGAAAAAATTATAAGGACAAATGTACCAATACATGGGCAGTGCAGTTTACATGTCAACTGCATGCTAACTTATGCTCTTCAGTCATAAATTAATATTCAAATCATAAACAACATATAACTATCATTAAAGAAATGACAGTTTCCTACTAGACCCCACTCAAACTGTCTGTTGGTCTTCAATTAAATTTTCTCATAAATTCTTGAAATTTGGAAATTTGAAGCATTGGCAATTACATTAAAATACTTGAATTGAACCAGAAGTCATTCGGTTTAGTTTACTCTGCTGGTTAAAATTTCATATCAGCAAGCTATTATTACTTAATTTATTATTCACTCCTGTGGGCAAGTACTTACAACTCTTTTGAAACTTAGGCTCGGACCAGCTTTGGAATGTCTTCCCACAATACAGTATGCTATTAAGAACTACATACAGATCAAAATTCAATCATAAATACTACAATTAGAACTTATTATTACATAAAATCTTAAAATATCTTCGATTATCATTATAAATAAGAACAGGCTAAGAAGATTTATTAGTATAAAATTATATTACAAAGCCTTGGTCAAGATCTTACTAGAACTGGATTCAAATCTTAAATAGATAAAAAAAATATCCCAGTTAATTTATTATGTAAGATGTTATCAAGATCTTTGATATATCACCATAAAGAATGATGCTAAGATATTAATCCAGTTCTTGACCAAGATCTATCTTGATTTGTTTATCTAGGATTTTCAGATCTTATATGACTAGTCAAGATTGTATTAAAAACTGGATTCAGATCTTAATTCAGTTATAAATATATCCCTTAAGACTTCTTACAAAATAAAATCTTGACAAGATCTTTGATTTATCACCATAAATATGTTGTTAAGATATGAGTCCAGATCTTGATAAAGATCTGGTTTGATTTGTATATTATAAGGTTTTTAGTATAAAATCTTGTACACAACCTTATATAACTAGTCAGGATCTTATCCAGAACTAGACTTAGGTCTTAATTCAATCATAAATATTTTAGTTATAGGACTAATTATATGAAATCTTGATAAGATCTTTGATCCATCACCATAATGAATTATGCTAATGTATGAATCTAGCTCTTGGCCAAGATCTGGCTTGATTTATATATAAGATTATTGTACAAAATCTTATATAACCAGTCAAGATCTTATCAAGACCTTTGATATATCACCTAAAGAATTATGCTAAGAGAATCCAGATCTTGATCAAGATCTGTCTTGATTTGTATATATAAGATTTTCAGATCTTCTATGACTAGTTAAGATCTAATAAAGAACTGAATTCAGATCTTGGTTTAATTATAATATTTCACTTAAAGACTATTTACAAAAAATATTGACAAGATCTTTGATTCATCTTTATAAGTAAGAATTATGCTAAGATACGAGCCCATATCTTGACCAAGATTTGACTTGATTTGAGTGTCAGATAATTAGTATAAAATCTTATTATTACAAAATTGCATAGTACTGGTCAAGATCTTATCAAGAACTGGATTCAGATCTCAATTCAATCACAAATATTCCAGTTAGGACTTGTTTGTCAAATCTTGACAAGATATTTGATTTATTAATGCAGATCTTAGTCAAGATCTTGTTCCAATCTTTAAATTGGATAAGATGGTTAGGATGAAATCTTATTACAATGTTTCATAAAATCTTGTATAAATAGCCAAGATCTTATCCAGAAATTGAATCATATCTTAATTAATTTCTTATTGGCATAAAAATTATAAGATCTTTATAGGATCTATAAAAAAATCTTATTAATAAGATGCAAAATAGAAATGCAGTTAGAAATTTGCTTAAAATTCTAAGATGTATTCATCAGATTAAGATCTGCAATATTATCTTAACTAAAATCTTAACTCCCAAACATATAAAAAAAGAAAAACTAAAGATCTTATCCTGATATTCTTGGATTCGTATTGTCCTACTTAAGATCTTGCATAAGATTATAAGATCTTTTTACCTTCTTATGATCTGAATTAAGATCTTATACAAGAATATAAGATGTTAATATAATAGTTAAGATCAGACTGAATCTTACTAAGATTTTTTGCTGGGTAATGGATGTGTCTGTCTTGGAAGCATTTTATTGAAAAGTTGAAGCCTATTTATTATTATTATTATTATTATTATTATTATTATTATTATTATTATTATTATTATTATTATTATTATTATTATTATTATTATTATTATTAGTATTATTTATTCACTTATTACTTATTATTCTTATTATTATTATTATTATTATTATTCTTATTATTATATTATTCTTCATTCTTAGTCTGCTTCTTCATTCTTATTATTCTTTCTTCATTATTATTCTTATTTTAGTTATGATTATTATTATTTTCTTCTTACTTCTTCTTAGTATTCTATTCGTACGTCTCTTCTTATTATGCTTCTTTCTTATCTTCTTCTTACTTCTTCTTCTTCTTCCTGCTTCTTCTTCTTCTTCTTCTTCTTCTTCTTTATTCTTATGCTTCTCTTCTTCTTCCTTCTTCATCTCTTCTTATTGCTTCTCTTCTTCTTCTTCTTCTTCTTCTTTCTTCTTCTTCTTCTTCTTTCTTCGTCTCTTCGCTTCTTCTTCGTATTCTTCATCTTCTTCTTCTTCCTTCTTCCGTGTTTCCCTTGTTTGTCGTCTCAAAAGAAGCCACCAGCTCCTTCCTACCTGCCCGACGCTAGCCCCTCAGACACTACCCAAATCCATCCTTAACCCTTTGCGTACGATCGTCACGAATTCGTGACCGCCGTAACTTAACGCGCGCGTACGATGGTCACGAATCTGTGACACACCGGGTGCGTCAAGAGAATACGGCTGTCACGAATTCGTGACAAGCTCTTTCCCGCTCTGTTATTACAGTTACAGAGCGCATAGCGCGCTAAAACTTTCTGTAGCAATAATATGGCTATGTTCTATTCTGCTGAGGAGGTTTTGAAGGTAATGTCTGATGAGGATAGCAATAGTGACTGCTATGATGATAGTGTGACAAGTGAAAGTGATGATGAATATGCTGTAGAAAATAATGATATACTGTTTGAAGAATTATTAAGTAGTAGCTAGAAATAAGCAAACTAAAACTAGAACTTAACACTTGGGTGTGATTTCTCCTTTCATAAATATAAGCTAAAAAAATAGCTAACAAACTATGGCCTCCTCGATAATTCCAACTAAGTTTGTATTCAAAACAACTCTATAAACTATAAACTAACGAATTACCATAGCTACAACTAGAGGCAGATTATTTGAGGCCTAACACAAAAGAAACACTCGCCTGTTTTCTTTTTCCACGTGTCGAACTCCACTGGTAAAACGCCGTCTCAGGCAACTAATTGGTTTTACGGCGTGCGCGTATTTAATTACATAATTGCTCGCCCGCGTTCGTCTGCAAAGGGTTAAAATTTCCCTGGACTGGTGGAATTTCTTCAAAAAAGTCCAGATTGACATCACTCTTGTTACACCAGATAATTTTGTCAATTTTCTTTCACAGCTATATAGCCCATTACGCGCTTGTCGTCGAGTACTATAAATCTGATGTAGTCTCCGGTATTCCCGTACGAAAATGGAAAAAGTTGATATAGTTCGTAGCAACCATTAAGTAATGGGGGAAATGATTGGAGAAAGCTACAAATAGATATCAACGGGCTATAAAGTAGTTATAAACAAAACAAAAATCGGTTTGTATTGCGATTCACAAACCCACGCCACTTAGGCTTTACCCTCATGTCTCAGGATTTGTAAATCACATACAAACCTCAATATTGGTTTATAACTATTACTTGTCTATGGCATAATGTAATAAAATCATTTGTTCACATAATTTATTGGACTAAAGTGCTTGTCAGGAAAGACCAAATAAATTGAAAATTGGTACACAAAAGCCATGCGTCCAAATAACAGAGATAACACTATAAAATGAGAGTTCTGATCCAATTTATAGAACTCTATGCCTATTCCCCCCCCCCCCCCCCCCCCCCCTCCCCTCCTCTTCTTCTCCCTTGGTCTATAAATATATATAACTTGGTAAAGAGTGAACAATAAATAAAAGGGTAAAAATTTTTTATTGTAGTCTTACTAGTACTCATGAACAGTTAAAAACACTCATTGGGTACCTCCCGTGTGATCACAGCGTTTGAAAGTGGCTCATAAAACAATCTAATAAAGTAGCCATGATAAATAATTAACTCCTAGATTAGTGATCATAAATTTGTATTGACAGACACACTTTTAGGTAGTCAGTAGCTGTATATCCGATTAATGCCGAAGGACGTGAAAACGCATCAATTAAGAAAAATCGATAACCGCGGAGGATGCGAAAATGCGTCAAAAAAGCGTCTTCGCGTCCATTTCGCCCTACAGCTTTGTGGAGTCAAGGACGCCACCCATCACAATTGCAGACGATTCTATATTGTTGTAAGTATATTTTAGGCTTATAAAATACATAGACTGCCATAAGAAAATGTTGAGTAAATTTTGTCACAACAATAAGACTTCTTTCTGATAAAGTATAAATTGAAAATATATTTCATAATATAATAAAGGTACACAGAATAATTTTTTAGAAACCAATATTACTTTAGCTATAACTGCTCATGATAAAACAAGTAGAAAGCTATCTTGGCAAGTGGAACACTGGCACTTCAGCATCCTAGTGATGAAGACGTTATTCTTGACCTGGCACAGCATGGCAGTGACAAGGATGGCAGTGACCAGAATAGCAGTAACTCTGATGGTAGTGACGAGGAGTTTGATGACAGCAAGAATGACTTCAGTACTGATGGGTGTAGTGACTGCAGCAGTCACTAGATGGTCAAGGACTCTGACGAGAGAACGGAATTGATGATTCTGAAAGGTAGCGATTTCTACAGGAATTTTAACCACATTCTTTAAAACAATAAGTAAAAATAAATATTGTTATACAACAGGTGAGACTGCAGGGAGCCCTCTGACATATACTTCTATTATGCTATGACCAGTTGCACTTGATAGTAAGATCACTAACTATTCTGTCAACAATGCAGCCTACCAGCACATCGAAAGTAAAGACACCTTGGAGTACCAAACCACCACCACCACCACCACCACCACCACCTTGTGACAAGCTCCTCTCTACGTTTGTAAGCATTGCTATTGGCAAATACAATGAAAGTGAAATAACCAAACGATGGTTTATCAACAAGTCCACTTGATACTGTGAGATAGTTGGGATCTAATGGATCAAACACATCCCAGCCTAACCAAGACAGGAATAGGTGGGTGTTATCACAAATAAAGATTAGCAGTAGGATACACCACTTAACAAGGCAGTGAGGGCATGCTCATTTCTGAATAGAAGAGATCTCTGTAGCAGATCAAAACAAGTTGCTTGTCTCTAACACAGAGATAGTTGCTTTAGATCAATTCTAAAATACACTCTACTTTCCAAATTTACACTTATTTCAGTAATAAATTTTACATCCCTAGAGAAAACCTTCAATTGTCCCTTTCATGTTCAGTTTTGTGCACTTTCATTTTAAATCTAGTAAACAGCTATTGCTGGGCATAACAACACTAGCTTAGCTATAAAAGAGATAGGTAACACACTTATCATTCATGAGTTCTGATGCCACCACAAGAAGTCATGTTGCTGAGGGGCTTTCTAGCAACACTGTTGCTAGCAACCACTTGTGGCATCACAACATATGTCATAAACTCAGATGAGGATGCTGTGGATAATACGTGCCGAAGATTTAACAGGACATTTCATTCCTGCACACCTCTGGCATATATGAGGGACTATAGTCGTTATACTGACTTGGAAATTTTTCTCTTGGATAACAGCTATGTCATTAGTAACACTTTAATTTTAAATTTCACATCTTCAAATATAATTGTTAGGCCTTGGAGAGATGACACTTTAGCCACCATAAGCTGTGGGCGTGGCTTCTCCGTCAATATTCAGGAGGCAAATTCAGTCACTCTTGAGTCAATTCAGTTCCAGCAGTGTGGGAGCTCTGTTGCACCTCTTGTATTTCATAGAGGAAGACGAATCAGTCAGATTATAAAGATATTCAATGTACATTTTGTTGGAAGTAATGCCCGGGCCATAGAAATATATTCTAGTGTGGAAGTGTTGGTGGTCACCAATTGCTCCTTCGAAGATGCCGCTAAGTCAGCCATTGATGTACATTCACCGCATCTCACCAATGCCACATTTCAGAATGTGCTATTTAGAAATAACAATATTGGTATAATTTTCTCAGTTTTTATTCGAATGCACTAGTCTTATTAAAATAAAACAAATAGACGTTTCGACCACTCTACAGTGGCCATCATCAGTGTAATGGTAATATTTGATACAAAAAGAATGACCTTAGGATGTAAATGCTGAGACTAGTGCATTCGAATAAAAACTGAGAAAATGAGTATACCTAGTCACACAGGAATTTTTCGTAATATTGGTATAAATGGCTCTCTCCTGCTGCAGACAATAACATATTCAAGATCATCAGTTACATTAACTGAGTGTGTATTTTCTAATAATAATGAAGCTATTTCTTGGTCTTTTCTGAATTCTTTAAAAATACTCCATTCAAAGTTCACTGAAAATTCGCCACAAGGTGCCATCATGGCAAATAACGTCTTTAATATTTCTGTTTTCAATAGCAAGTTCTCCAACAACACAGCAAATGAATCTGGTGGAGCCATTCGGGCTAGAAGTACGTGGACAACCTCAGTGTTGTTAATTATCAATAGTACCTTTTACTATAATTACGGGATTCAAGATGGTGGCGCTGTGTTCATGAGTGGATACCATAGTTACTTTTTAAATTCCACCTTCTTTGGGAACAGGGCAGGTAGAAGTGGGGGTTCCATTTTTAGAGATAACAAATATGGTCAGATTGGTATAATTAAATGTACATTTTATAGAAACGAAGTGGATGATGGTTTTGGTGGTGCCATATTTATGGCATCTGTTGACAATTTTTTAATGAATAGCAGCAGTTTTGAAAACAACTCTGCTACAAGGGGAGGTGCTGTGCAGTTCGAAGGAAATCTTATTAAATTGAACAAGTGTTATTTTAATAATAATACGGCTACATCAGCTGGGGGAGCCCTCAATATAGATGCCAATAATATAGATATATCCGAATCAAATTGGAATAGTAATTCTGCATTATCTGGTGACGGCGGAGCCATTAAGTCATCTGGATGTCTAAAAATAGCCTCCAGCACTTTCATATTCAATAAAGCAGAATCAGGTGGTGCACTCTCAGTTTCTATTCATGGAGAATTTTGGAGAAGTTCTGTTTGCAGTATAGAATGCAAAACCACAATATTCTCTGGTAATGAGGCCAAAGCTACAAGTGGTGGAGCTATAGACATAATAGGAGGGCAGAATATTATAGTAGACTTTGATAGCTGCATGTTTATAAAGAACAGAGCATCACAAAATGGAGGCGCTATTCAGTGCTCCTCTTTTGAACAATTGGATATGTTCTTTTGCAATTTTACTGACAATTTTGCCCCATCAGGAGGAGCTCTGAACATTCTATACAGCAGGGGAGAACTATTCGTCTTTCGCTCTAACTTTACTGGCAATTTTGCCACAGAAGAGAAAGGTGGAGCATTGTATACTTTACTATTGAGGATGACTTTATCAATGTGTAGTTTCCTAGGCAACAGTGCTCGCACATCAGGCGGTGCCATAAGTTCTGATGTGAAAGAGTTTATACTGATTGCAAACAGTAATTTTATGAACAACTCAGCTGAGGTTGGTGCCGGATTAGATGTGAAGTCACCCTCAATAACTGTTGATGATTCTCTATTCACTGGAAACGCAGCCAGCACAAATGGTGGAGCGCTATCCTGTAGAGGTAGTATAATCTCCCTGAGCATGTGCAAACTTACAAGAAACTCAGCTTATGATAAAGGAGGGGCAGTGCACATTATTATGGCTTCAATGTTTACAGTACAATATACAAACTTTTCTATGAACAGTGCCAAATCAGGAGGAGCTTTGACAGTTGAACTAACACAAGAAGTAAGAGTTTGGAAATGTTTATTTTGTAATAACAAAGCTGATCTCAGTGGAGGAGCTATCAGTCAGCTCGAACATGGCAATACAGTGTATATAAGCAATTCTTTATTTTTTAAGAACTCTGCACATTTTAAAGGTGGAGCCTTGGCATTGGATTCTGCATTGGATGAAAGAAATTCAATGGGTGCTTGCAGTTATGATTATGTTAGTAACCAAAATAACCTTACATATATAGACGGATCAGAGTTTATTCTTAATACTGTCTCAAATGACACTGGATTTGGTGGAGCTATTTCAGTTTGTGGTTCAAACCAACCCACAAAAAATAACTGTGCTAATGTCAGAATTAGCAGCTGCTTTTTTAAACAGAATACAGCTGCCAATGGAGGAGGAATTTATTCCTCTTTCAGTGGAATATTAGCTTATAATATTACAGTTGTGGAAAACAGGCTAAACTTAGAGGAGGGGGAATTTCTTTAGCATCAGCCCAGATTTATCTGGCAAAGAACATCAATTTTACTGACAACCATGTGTCAGATGCAGAAAGCAAAGGAGGTGCACTGTATGTAGAAGATCAAGATGATAATTGTGGACGGATGCCTTGTTCTGTTTCTTGGACTAATAATTCGAATTTAAATTTTGTAGGAAATACTGCATTTCTGGGGCCAGTGTTATATGGAGGGATGTTAGACAGATGTATCGGTACTTTAGGATTTACAAGGACAGATTTGGAGCCAGTTCTAGTCAATGGGTACAGATATGATCTCCAGTCTTATGACATCACTTCAAGCTCTGTTAGTTTCTGCTTCTGCTCAGACTGCAAAACAAGATCCATTAATGAATCTCTATTTCCTGGCCAAAGCTTCACATTGAATGTAGCGTGTGTTGATCAGCTATCTCAGCCTCGAAATGAATGCACTGTTAGGGCAGACTTTCATCGTTCAGCAGAGATTCAGTTTGGACAAGGAGAGAACAAACAGGAAATTAGTGGTTGTGCCAACATAGAGTATCATACTTTATCTGATCACATTGGACATACTGAATTAAAAGTATGGAGTGATATACTTTGCAAAGACTCTAATTGGAGGACACTATTTGTTTATATTACCTTAAAGCCTTGTCCACTAGGATTTCAATTATATGGTAAAGAATGTCAGTGTGATGAACGGCTTAACAATTTCAAGGAGTTAAACTGCATCATAAAAAATGAAACTCTGATTTTTAGAGACACAGGATGGTTTAGTTATGAAGGAGGCCTTGTAAGAATTCATTCTGACTGTCCTTTAAGCTACTGTCTCAAAAACACAAAGTACATTTCTCCTAAAAACCCAGATGCTCAATGTGCCTACAACCGTGGAGGTATTCTCTGTGGTGGGTGTGTGGCTAACTATAGTGTACTGCTAGGTAGTTGGAAGTGTATGGACTGCTCTCACTTGTCTAGATATAACTACATCTGGTTGACTGTTCTGTTAGCACTGGCTGGTGTGGTCTTGGTTGTGTTCCTGTTGGTGGTCAAGATGACAGTATCTAGTGGTACTACTAATGGATTGATACTTTATGCTAACATATTGTCCTTCAGTGGATTACTAGACTATCGTACATGTTCCATCCATCCAGTTCTTCGTGTCTTCTTGTCTTGGCTAAACTTGGATCTAGGTATAGAAGTGTGCTACTACTCAGGAATGGATGTGTATCAAAAGACGTGGCTGCAGTTTGTCTTTCCTTTCTACATCTGGTTCCTGGTAGGTGTGATCATCCTGTTCTGCCATTATTCCTCCAGAGTGATGAAGCTGATGGGAATGAGAAACATAGAAGTCCTAGCTACTCTCTTCTTACTCTCCTATGCTAAACTCCTCAAGACTATTGTAACTGCTTTCAGTTTACAGATATCATGACAGCCCAGGCAGAGAATGTGTCAGACCCTCTACTTCCAACTAGAGTGTGGGTATATGATGGTAGTATAGAGTATCTTGACGGTAAACACTTGCCTCTTTTTATTATATCTTTGGTATTTTTAATATTTCTCTTTTTGCCTTACACTTTATTTCTGACTTTTGGGCACTACTTACAATACTTTCCAGAAGTCAAAGGATTGAAATTTTTTCGTGGTACTTTTGTCACCGTTGTCGTGGACGCATATCATGCTCCATACAGGAAATCTCATCGGTACTGGACTGGTCTTGGCCTTCCAACTCGTTGCTGTCTTTTCACCATATTTGCTACTACAAATAACATTAAGACCAACATCTTCTGGATCGGAGCAGCTTCTCTCTTACTTGTTTGTCTAAAGGTACTAGCAAGAAGTCCAATATATCACAACAAATTCGTTGACTTTCTGGAAACGTTCTCTTTGCTGAAGTTGTTGTTTTTGACACTTTCATTTGGTATGGGAGGATTCTGTAAAGTACTCACGGCTTCTATTGTTCTGTCAATGACAGAATTTGTAATTGTTGCTATTTTTCACATTCAGTTAGAAATGAGGAAATATAACATATTACAGAAGTGGATTAAACTCAAATTCCAGTTTGTACGAAATATATTTAAACCATTGCAAGAAAAAGAACCTAATGAGACAGTTCAAGTACCTTCCGTCTCTTTCACAGAGTTGAGGGAGAGTTTGCTAGAACGCTGACAAACCTTTTATTGTCTGCTTTAAAGTGTGTGTAACAATATTTGTTGTAGTAGCCATAGATTACATGTATGAACAATGTGTGTGTTTATATCTGTAGGTAGTTTTAATAACATTCCACTATTGAGTGAACTTGTGAAGTGGATTTTCTGAAATCATAGTCAGTGATAGGAAAGGAAGGAGCTAGAGCTCCCCCCCCAATAATTTTGGTGCACAATCTAAAGAGGTGATTTCTCACACAAACACCTTAAAACCATGAATCATATGCCCTAAAGCCTCCTTTCCCACCCCCTCCCTCTCCCCTCTGTACTAAAACATCTTCCTACACAACTGTAAATTAACTGGGTGGAGTTATGGGTGGGGTTGTGTTTTGCCACGTTGGCAGTACATTTGGTATAGGCTAGGGAGTGAGCTGTAAAAGGAAGAGAAGCAGTTTAGGGGCTTCAATCTTTATCTGCTTGGTGAACTGATCTTGGTATTTGATCTCACTGTAAATCTGATTATTCCTGAAGACACAATACTGCACGGTCATGATAGTGGGATTGTTACTATAATAGCGTATAACAGTACAAATATCAATCAGCACTAATGCACACACGTACACACACATAAATGAAACTATCAGAGAGTATCATGCTCACTTTCCAATCACCTCCTGGATCCAATTAGCACTAGTTATTTGCCCTCAGTGCGCATGCAATATACTGTATTGTTTATTTAGTAGGCTACCAACTATCCATACTAAAACCTTTTACCCATGCTTTATGCCCACAGGTCGTATGGTGATGCACCTTGAACTTTCATTTGAGTGGCCAAACTCTTTGTGTAAGTAGATACATTCTGAGGTATGAGCATTTACCTGACAACCTTGAATTGGTTAGTAGACACACCAGCAGCTAGCTTAGGTAGACACGGTGGAGTCTTTCAGCATTTTTTCTTACCGTAGCGAGCCATCAGCTGCAACATAAAGGCCCATGATCTATCGAGCTGTTATACTCACCTGGACAGAATAATAAACCTTTGTGGATAGCTTTGTGAATGTCCATACATACTACACCAGTCGACAATAGAACTGGAGATTGATAGTCGAAGGTACTGGTCAAAATAGGCAGCTTACACTGTCGCCATTTGCATCGTATGTCTATTCTCTCTATTTCACAGGCCTTTTTAAAACAATACTGAATTGTGCATTAAGCAAACGGTTCGGGGTTCAATCCCTGGTTGTGACCAAACATTTTTAGATTCTGTATTGTTAAAAAAAAAGCCTGTGACAGAGAGAGAATATATCTAATGAGTAAAAGAAGCTGAGAAAGAAATTTACATTTTGTTTCCTTATCTTTCCCTCTATGCATTTATATGTATTGTTTTTTTATACACATTTGATCTTTTTATGTGAGTAAATATATTCATAATTGGTGTGTAAGTGTTACAATCACTCACAATTCTTTTATAGTTCCTACTATGATTATTCATGCATTGAGTTTCAGTGGGTAAATACCTGAATCCAGTTATTACTACTACTATACCATATAAATCAGTATTAGTAGTGGTTATCACAGCAAACAGCAGATGCTACAAAATGCTCCTTTAGCTGTTAACATTTAGAATATTAAAAAAAGATGAGTGGAGTCTTTGGTGGAAAGATGTGGATTTTTCTGATTGCTGTACATCTTTATCTACCTACTACTGCTTTTTGCTATACTTACAGAGACATGGAAAACATTCTAACTACTGGTACAAATATCAAAACATTGGAAGAAAATTTTTACCCCGTCAACGCCCACAGGAAAAATATAGTGAGCATCTCTTACAAATTTATTTTTCCTGAAAATTGGAACAATGTTGATTACTGGAGCAATAATTCTTCTGGAATTTGCTTCTACTGGCTGTCCTCACCAGTGCACCTCACTATAAACAAGGAGTTATTACATGGACTGTCTCTGAGAAGCTACATTCCTGAAGTATCTTACACCTCACTTCTATTCAACCTTTCTAATCTAACCAGGAGTGATCTATTAAGTATTACTCGGGATTTGGAGCAAATTTATGATCTCCATGGCAATGACATCGACGCACTGTGCCAAGGAGAAGATGTGCTAGATTTTTTGAATAATTTCACGGCAAATGTAAGTCACCTTCTTGTAAATGACTTGATCTTCTACTATTAGTTATGTGAAATGTTTGAGTTAACATGTCATAAGAATTATACAGGGAGACCTGTCCAAGAACTAAGCAAAACATATGTATAAGCTTTTTGCCACAATTATGATGGGAGCAATTCATAGTAGATATTATAATATTAACAATTGATAGTATTCATACTTCTAAATTATTGATTGCAGGCACACATGTATGCATTGGGGAAGAAGAAGATATTTGATCAAGAAATTCGCCCAGATGATAGGGGCTATTCCATATACTACTACATACCAAACACTCCCAGCAAATACTGTGTTCTACATCATGAACACAGTTACATTAGCCAGCGATATTTATTAAATGTCGGCTCTCTGCTTCTAGTCATCTTTTCCGTACTGGGGTTTCCCCTTCTGTTTGTGGGACTGTACAAGCCAGTTGTAAATAAACTAAACGGTCCAAGTGGATCTGATTATTGGAGGTTCATAGCTTGGAGTGTCGTGTTTGTCTCATTCTTTGTTAATTGCTTAATTATTGTTAATAATGCCATCATATTGAAGGAGATTATTGGCCAGTACGATTCCTCACTTGATATCTTCATCTTCACTCTCGTGTTCTCTGTCTTTTGCTTCGGCGTCTGGATTTTAGATTTCTTTGGCTGTACATTTGCAATAGCATACATGCACTTTTATAAAGAAGACTTCCCCAAAAATTTTCCGACTCCAATTCTGCTTACAAAGCTACTGGAAAAATTTCAGTGTTGCTGTTGCAATGGCGGTCCTGATGAAGGTGCAGGTGACAATGAAAATGGAGGTGACAATGAGAGAAACAGAAAGAACAACAAGTGTTGCCCAAAGTGTATAGCAATAGCTCTAGGGTATACGATATTTGTCCACTTTCTACAACTCACAAGTTTCCATGTCGTTTACATAATGCTAGGAGCTATAGCAGCTCCCAGCGAGACTTTGTCCGTTTTCTGCAGCTTTATCACCACCTACATTTTTGCAGTTATTTATGTGGCAGTTATTTTTAAATACTTGAGTATAGAACATTTTAAAGACAGAGTGACATGGAATTTCATTTTTTGCATTATTCCATTAAGCATTGCTGGAATTGCACTTATAGGAAGTGTTGCCCTCTTCACTGCTTTCTTTTACAGATTCAGTGTTGTGATGGAGATTACTAGCAGAAGCGAGGGACTGTGGGGTTTGGTGAAGAGCTTTCTCCCTACTTTATTAGTGGCGTTTCTTGGGTTTTGTGGCCATAAACTTCTTAAATATATAAAAAAACGTACACCCACACATGATAGGGAGGTTCAAACTCCACCTGAAAATGGAATAGAGAGTTCATTATCATCAAGATCTGTGGGAACACAAGATGAGCCACAAACTCCATGTGAATCCAGTCAAGGTTCGCACATGGCAGGAACAGCAGGGAACAGATCGAGTCAAGATGGAGAAGCAACAAACATAGAAGAGGATCATTCTTTTCAGAGCAAAGAAACAGAACACTTTCTCACATAATACTTTTATTTGTTGTTCTATGGAATTGTCATGTTGAGTTGTTGGTTTTATTACAATAACAACATTTTTAGTATTCTTTCAATTATACATAGTGACACTGGAAAACAACTTTTAATAGGTTAGGGGAGGATCCACGGGGGCCGAGAGGGCCACCCCCCCTCCCAAACCAAGTTTTTAAGTATAGAACATTTTGAAGACAGAGTGACATGGAATTTCATTTTTTGCATTATTCCATTGCTGGAATTGCACTTATAGGAAGTGTTGCCCTTTTCACTGCTTTCTTTTACAGATTCAGCATTGTGATGGAGATTACTAGCAGAAGCAAGGGACTATGGGGTTTGGTGAAGAGCTTTCTCCCTACTTTATTAGTGGCGTTTCTTGGGTTTTGTGGCCATAATCTTCTTAAATATATTAAAAAAAAGTACGTCTACACAAGATGCGGAGGTTCAAGCTACACCGGAAAGTGCAACAGAGGAATCAATCTCGTCAGGACCTGCAGCAACACAACCACCATGTATTATACTTTAATCTAGTCCAGGTTCAGGTATGGAAGAAACAGCAGGGACGAGATTAAGTAGAGATGAAGGTTCAAGAAAAAGAGGAGAATCTGAAGATAACAGTTCATCTAATTGCAGTGAAGAAGAAGAACCTTTGCTGCTAAAATCCTCTTAAACTTTGTTGTATTAGCTACTAGTTTTAATATTTGTTGTTGTCCTACAGTTTTAGTATAATACTAAAGATTTTTTTTACTTAATATTATTTTTAGGTGGGACAGTACTTGAGGCTAAGGAGTTTAGTGCATTCTTAACAGTTTATGATAATTGATAAGTATTATAGTATTGTATGCTACTATGTGTACTGGTGTTACTATAAATACAGATTTAGTCTTTAAAACATGATAGAAGCATAAACTAGTTGTTGTGTTTACTTTTGTCAACCAGAGGTTCAGTAGTTTTCACTATTATTCATAAAGCTTTATTAGAAAGTAAAAATAATAGCTAAATAACCTGGTATAAGTTTGTGCTATTCTTTTCAAATTCGGGCTGATTTTGGAGAAAACGCTAAGCTGTCAGTTCCACGTGCGTGCCTTTTGTGGGTACACCCCCCCCCCCCCCTAGTGTCACATCATAATCGCGTGAGCAAATAACTTGTTGCACCCATGGTAGTTCCGCTTTACGTTGGGGAATTACACGTTAACCAAGTGCTGCTGGTAGTGGAGTTTCACATCGAAAGTTTATACAGGTAAGTGTCTCTGGCCTGTTTCTTTTATGAAGACAGCGTTTACGATTACCATTTTAATGATTAGAATAGCCCATTCTTTTGGTCTGAGATGATTTGGTCTGAGATGGTCATTTTCCTGTTATGCTCTATTGCGTCAAATTATTAAAAAAAGGTTAGCCTGTATATAGTAGCGCTGAGAGTTCACACCTTTGGTGCTTCATTATAGTAACTGTCTTCTGATGGCTACCATATCTAAAGTGTTGAAAATATCTTGACTAGGTGTTTGTCATTTTCTTTTAGATATTCATTTTCTTCAAGATGGAGACTAGCTATATGGTATATTGTAAGTTTTATGAATCTTTCTGCATTATTCGTTATATTTAGTTATGAATCCCAAAAGTTGCTGCTATAGCAAATAATTTCCGTAGTTAATGATTAAAATTCATTGATAGTTATTGTGCTTTTTCTTTTTGGTAGTTTTAGTGACTTCCTGTACTCTAATGGCTAAATCTCATTCTAACTTTTCCAGCTCATTTTGACTTTTCTTTAAGAATTTTCTTCCTCTTTGGTAACTAAAGCAGACAACAACAATGATTTCCAAACTACATTAGCCATTATACAGTTAACACTGTATTAAAGGAAGCAGAGAATGTAACCTGTTCAGCATATATTTACACTTCTTGTTATAATGATGTGCATCTGCACAATGAAGATGACTAAATTTCTATCAAATACTTAGTTAATTATACTAATTCAATTCACCAAGTGTGAAATGGTCATGGTGTAAAAGAATATAATAATGCAAGTGGGTTCCATTGAAGGGAATGCATGTTGAAGGAGTGTATGCAGCCAGTAACCACAGAAGAACATCATTATAAGGAGGAAAAAATCACATGAAAAAAGACAATACATTAGTAGACAGCCATACAAACAACAACAAAAACAACAACAACAACAACAACAACAGATGACAAGAACATGTGTTGTCTACCGTGATAACAAATGTTTTTTTTGTAGAGGAGTTGTTCTTTCATACACAAATGGGAGGTAACTATATCTACAGAGCTTCTAACTTGAGCTACCCCTTGGTCTAGATTACATCACATCAACTAGTTGCCAATAATCTATCGATATTTTTTTCCTGATCATTTTTTTTTAACTAGTTGGTTGAGAACAGTCTAATTTCCTGCCCCATTGATTTGCCAATAATGTATAGAAAAATGGCACAACACAATACTATTAGAATACATTCACACAAATGTTAGTTTAGGTATGTAGCAATGCATACGAAAAATTTAAATAAAATAATGTGGCACACTGCATGTGATGTTTAAGTCCAAAGTGTATGACAAATAACAGAAAATGACTTGAAGTCCAGCAATAGTGAGTTAAGGTATACATATTAGTTAGTTGAGTCGATAAGACTTTCTCTCAACTCCAAGAAATTAGTCGAAGATTTCTTAAACTTAGTTGAATTTAAATCATCTTCCGTGCTTTGGTTGGTATTTTGCGATCTTTTAAGTAGAATATTATGAACTGCTTGCTTGAGTTTTAAGTAACCAGAAAAAGATCTGCCTACTTCAAGATGGAGGTGATAAATAAATATAAATGTAAATACAGCAAGTGACAGAGAAACTGAAATAGCTAGGACTGAACAAAGCTTGTCATCTGTAATTAACACTACAGACAGAATCTCTAAGTTGGACAAGTAAAATAGTTCCAATAAACCGCTCAATTTATTGACGTAAATTTTGTTTCTTGTAGCTATCTGGAGGCTGAAAAGAACTGTGACTACAATGGATACACTCATCAAGTTAATGCGTATGCTGTTGCTTATGGCAAATATGGTAAAGAGACAACAGCGCACTAAAAGGCCTAGCCCTGTCCAGAATTGATAATGTTTACTGTATGGAGCACGATATGCATCTAAGATCGTAGTAACTAAGGTTCCATGAATCCAGTGAAGTCCTCTTCTTCTTGGTAAATAATGAAGAAATTGCCCAAATATAAGAAAAAAGGTGTAAGGCAAAAACAATAGAAAGAGGAAGACTAAGGCTAAAAGAAACAATGGCATGTGCTTTCGGTTAAGGTATGTAATATTTCCATCGTAGACCCATACTGCTTGAGTACTTAGTGATGCAGACACACTGTCTTCATTCCCCACTCTGATAAAAGTAAAATTAAAGGCAGCAACAATCGTCTTGAGGAGTTTAGCATAGGAGAGTAAGAAGAGAGTAGCTAGGACTTCTATGTTTCTCATTCCCATCAGCTTCATCACTCTGGAGGAATAATGGCAGAACAGGATGATCACACCTACTAGGAACCAAATGTAGAAAGGAAAGATAAACTGAAGCCATGTCTTTTGATACACATCCATTCCTGAGTAGTAGCACACTTCTATACCTAGATCCAAGTTTATCCAAGACAAGAAGACACGAAGAACTGGATGGATTGAACATGTACGATAGTCTAGTAATCCACTGAAGGACAATATGTTAGCATAAAGTATCAATCCATTAGTAGTACCACTAGATACTGTCATCTTGACCAGCAACAGGAACACAACCAAGACCACACCAGCCAGTGCTAACAGAACAGTCAACCAGATGAAGTTATATCTAGACAAGTGAGAGCAGTCCATACACTTCCAACTACCTAGCACTACAGTTAGCCACACACTCACCACAGAGAATACCTCCACGGTTGTAGGCACATTGAGAGTCAGGTTCTACGGCAGAAATACCAGTACTCATCAGAGTAGAGCAGTAATTCAGAGGGCATCGTTTGTGTAGTTTCAAGAAGCCATCTTGGTAGCCAAACCATCCAGAATCATTCAAATAAATCAAGCCATTGTCAATGTTGCAATAGGCATGCCTGAATACTGCAGCCAATCTTGGGTCACACTCACACTGTGAATCAGCACGATAAAAACCCATCGGACAAGGCAGTAAATCGATGGAGACTGCCACTATATCTAGCAAATTAGATTCACACAGAACTATTCCTTTGATGTGGAGTGTGCTGGTATTATGTGTTTTGCTAAATACACGCAGTGGTAGGTTTTGACAGGTGTGATTCGAAATCTCTGTGTAGCTCTCTCCTTGGCCAAGATGGAAGTGCCCAGTTGGAAATTCATTTCTCACATAGCAAGGTACTGGTTGCTCTATTTGGTCGACACATGCTACTGCTACGTCTAATGCCTGACCTGGATATCTGGTAGTGTGTGTCTTCTTTGTGGTACAGTCAGGAGCTTGGTCTGGACAAAAGCAAATTTGTACCGGAGCAGAAGTTATGGCCCCCACTGGCAAGTTTAACATATTTACAAGACTGTACTGGTCACTGCACAAGTGTAACATTCCTCCGTAAAAGAGTGGGCCCATGAGGGCTGAATTGTTGCTAATTTTAAAGACAGTACTGGTTGACCAAGAAATGGCACAATCGTTTGGTTGGCACTCTCCAGCAGTTTCAAGAACAAATACTCCCCCTCCTCTTCCACCAGTACCTCCAGCAGCAGCCATATTGTTGCTGAATGCTACATTGCCATGAACTGAAATGCGTGAAGCTATCATAGCTAGTGCTCCACCATCAACACCAGCTACATTTCCATGAAATATTAAACTACCATTTGAGTTGAAGGAAGATGAATTCATTAGCACAGCTCCTCCCATGGTAATTGCTTGATTAGTTTGAAAAAATAGGTGATCTGATAAAATCTCAGTTGCATTGACATATATAGCTCCTCCAATACATGCTTCATTATTTATAAATCTGCAATACTTTATGTCTATAGTATTGTGCACTCCATTAAATAAATGAACTGCTCCACCTCGAATAGCTTTGTTTTTCTTGAAACTACAGTCAGAAATTTCAAAATCTGATATGTATCCCATTACAGCCAATGCACCTCCCTTTGCAGTTGAATATGGTTCTTGGAAACATTGTAGCCTTCCACAACTGAAAGGATCTACAACTGCACGATTGCCTGTGAACAAAGTAGATCTAAATGCCAAACGCTGGTGGTTGATGCTCATTGGTGAAGGATTGAAGACATACAAAGCACCACCATCTATAGCGGAATTGTCTTTGAAGCTGGTGTTAGTATGAGTAGACAAACAGAATTGCGGAGAGACGGGCATGCGTTGTACCATAGCAAATATAGCACCTCCTTGATTATAGGCTATATTGGCTACAAATGTACAGGATGAAATGCCTAGATTATATTTGTCAGAGATCATACTTGCCATAGCTCCACCGCTCATGGCGGCATAGTTGGATAAGAAATGCGTATTTGTTAACGACATGGCTAACCTGAATTGAGGACTGGATGCTATGGCACCTCCAATTAAAGCAATATTCCCTTTGAATGTGCTGTTGTAAACATACACGAGGTTATTCATATTCTTGTACTGAGAATTTGCTTCTATATAAATGCCACCTCCAGCACTCACACCATTAGAAGATAAAATCAAATCCGATAGTTTCCTTTTTGAAACGGAGTTATTGTTAAAAATGCTACTCGTAATATCAATGACATTTCTTGATGAGAACCGGTTGGTAATATAGAAAGCTCCACCAAAGTCCTTGGCATGGTTCAGAGTAAAATTTGTACCTAGAAACTCGCAGTGACTCCCATAAATCAATATAGCTCCTCCTATTATACCCGTATTGTTATGGAAAATACAGTCACTAACTTGAATTCTGTTATTAGAGAGTAAAAGAGCTCCGCCCCCATCATTAGCCGAATTTTGTAAGAAGATAGTTTTGTTGATAATAATGCTGCTATGTTTTACAAACAGTGCCCCTCCTCTATTTTCACCAGATGTCCTTCGTGAATATGCTTGGTTTTCTAAAAATATTGAGTCTTTTATTAAACCACTCTGGAAATTATCTTCTATTGTCATACCACCACCATGGTCAGCAGAATTTTGAGCAAAACTTGAATTAATTATTCTAAATGCTACTCTGGACCTAAAAATATAAATTGCACCACCTGAGTTAGCAGTGTTATTAGTGAAAGTGGAATTAGTGATTAATAAATGTATTAACAAGTCTGAGTGGATTTGTATGGCTCCACCTTGAAGTGCTCTATTACCACTGAATATACTGTCTTGTACTGTTGCATTAAATATTGTGTTCATTACCAGACCTCCACTTGCCAAGTCATCTGAGGTATTATTGACAAACTTGCATCCAATGATGACCAAAGAGCTTTCCTGATTGCTGATGGAAACTAGAAGTAGTCCTCCATGATTGTTTGAAAACGTCACATTCTCGAATTTACTGCTGATGTAAGATGTTCTGACACCCAGGGCAATACTTGTGTGTCCATCAAAAATAGAATGAGATACTGACAATTTAAACCGCACACATGCGGCCAGTACAGCATTAAATTGTCCTTTTAGAAATGAAATGTTTGACATCTTTACTCTAGACATGTTTGCCTCATCAGCAACTATCGAAATAGTGGCTTGGTATCGACTGCAATTATTGAAGAGCAGTGAATTCATTTCCAGTAAGTTTACGTTAGTGAGAGTAAAAGACAATCCTTCAATGCACGTTATGGTTGCTTCATTCATTTTACCATACACGACTAATTCCAGTTTGAAAAGAGAGGCAAAAGTGAAGCTGACATTTTGAAGTACTTGATAGTGACTGTCTACAAAGTACATCGATATGCTGGCATTTATTGAAGGAGAAGGGCGGGTGAAGTAACTTTCAAACATCCCCAGTGTACCACAAGGATGCAGTTGTAGTGTCCCCAAAACGCAAGAAAAATTATTCCCTGACATTTCAGTGTTTCTGACGTAGTAGTCATAGTGATCAGAAGTTAATACCAGAAGAAATCTAAAAATAAGAACTAGAACACCCAACATCATCCTTGTTCTTATTTTCAAAAGAAGGACTACTGGTAGCAGTCTCTTGGGCTATAAAATTAGTTTGTGCTGAAAGAGTCAAGTGATTTCTCAAGGGTAATGCTATTTTGAAAAACTTCATAGGCAGATCCATTTCAATATTCAGTTTCACAATAACTAGACATGTATTATTTAGACAACCTTCATTGACAGATCCATTTCAATATACAGTTTCACAATAACTAGACATGTATTATTTAGACAACCTTCATTGACAGATCCATTTCAATATACAGTTTCACAATAACTAGACATGTATTATTTAGACAACCTTCATTGACAGATCCATTTCAATATACAGTTTCACAATAACTAGACATGTATTATTTAGACAACCTTCATTGACAGATCCATTTCAATATACAGTTTCACAATAACTAGACATGTATTATTTAGACAACCTTCATTGACAGATCCATTTCAATATACAGTTTCACAATAACTAGACATATATTATTTAGACAACCTTCATTGACAGATCCATTTCAATATACAGTTTCACAATAACTAGACATATATTATTTAGACAACCTTCATTGACAGATCCATTTTCTTAGTGCAGCCTCATAATACCGTGACATGCCTGCTTTCTAATTTTCGTCTCAAATTGTAATGATATAATTTGAGGAATTAGAAGCTGAAGCTCACTTAATCCATTCTCACTCCATTCTATTCTCACTCCATTCCATTCTCACTTCATTCCAAATAAAGACAGAATAAAACGTGAATTATAAACTGCATGCAGTCAAGTGGGTGTTATCTCTTTTTTATTTTGATATAAATAAACATTAAACAAAAAGAACAAACTATAATCAAAGGTTTTATAGGGACATAATTTATTAGTTACTGATCACATGACTATACTCATTTGTATTACCAATATCTAATCCTTAATTTCACAATCAAACCTAATCACACCCACCAATTTTGTTACAAAATGGTCACAATTAAAGACAACTCACTGAAGAAAGTTGAAAGCACACTACAGAGGAGGAAAGAGAATAATGAATATCTGAACTGACATTGTTTATTTTAAACAGACATAATATTATAGCAGTCTATTATGGCAGCTGAATTTCATATAGGTATAAGAGGAGGGAGTGTAGTACAAGTTTATACCAGGTGGCAACAGTTACAGAGGCTCCAGAGATGGTTCACACACAAGTAGTTTGTTCTAATTTGGTATAATTCAGTGAAGCGAGCGGAGCTAACTCTCTAATGAGTCTGCGATATATATATATACTAGTGGTGTGCTTGAGCACAAATGGCGAGCGAGCCTTAAACTACACTATTGTTAAATTTGATTTTAACAACTAATACTCAAGCTATTAAAATAAAGTCGAGTTTTTAAATTACGTATGAGGTAAAGGGGCTTCAATGTCATAGTAACCGCTCCCGCAACAGTTTGAATTGAAAAAGAAGCAACAAAATCAAATCACGTTATTTAAAATTTTCTTTGTGATATTCTTAATAGTAGTTGTAACGCACTATACTTTCACACAACTGAGCATACCTACGCAAGACTTACATTCGTGGTTCGTCTAGTAGACAATGCATTTTTAAGTAAATACTGTTGAGTAGGGCTTATAACTGTGACAAATAGCGCATTAACTTACCACCGCCACTAACTCGAATAGAAATGGAGCTCCCATAAGATTTTGAGTTTTAACTGCATCCGCAAAACAATTCAAAGCCGTAAACAATTCAATTTCTAAGGTGATACGGGTAATGGTCGCTAAACCGGAGGATTCTGTTTAGTGAAGTTTGGGACAGGGTCGAACGCGGAGCGAACACAAAAATACGGAGGGTCAAAGTACAAAATGACATACGTACGTCCATATATATAAATAAACTAGAAAATGCTCGTGTAGCATTGGTTGGGCGAGCGAGCGAAGTTCTGGGGAAATGTTGACACTTTGAAGTTCTGGAATGCGCGCCCGTTTAAACGACCATGTATTCAGTTTGAACGACCACGTATGCGCGCGCGTAAACGACCACGTATGTGCGCGAGCGTTTATTTACGACGACGTATTCAGGATTTCCATAGACTACATCTTAGAGTTGCTCGCTCGCTTCGCTCGCTCGCCAATAAACAAACATCCCCGATTTTTTCATTTTTACCCCTGTAAGTGTCTCGCTCGCTACGCTCGCTCGCCAAATATAATTTTTGTTATTTTTTTTGTTAGGTCTAGGAATTGTTTTTGTTATTGCGTGGGCGTACGTGTGCACATTTTCTCCTACGCGCTTGCGCGGGCCCGGTAACCTTCTTAGCAACATTTTGTTTTGTTTACCCGCCGTACGAAGTAGCGATGCCCAGTGAAACAAATTCTGCGAAAGAGAGACAAACGTTAGAAACGCTAGGTCAAGAGCTTTGAGGGCGTTAGAAACTCCAGAAGAAAAATTAGCAAGGAGAGAGATAAGAAATGAAAAAGACAGGGCAAGGAGGAGGAGAGCTAAAACGAAACAGAAACAAGTAGCAAAGTAAAGAACCTTTCTTTTTGAAAAGACATTAAATGTTCCTAGCCACACCAAGCATGCATGGAATAGCTGCAATTACAGGGAACATGCATAGCTAGCTTCGCTATTTTGTGCTATTAGAGCACATCACTAGTTCAGCGAGCGAGCGAAGCAAGCGAAGCTGACTATCAGTCGTGTTCAATTGAAATTTCAGATATATAATTGGCGAGCGAGCGTAGCGAGCGAGACACTTACAGGGGTAACACAATCGAAAATCGGGGATGTTTTTGGCGAGCGAGCGAAGCGAGCGAGACAGTATTAGGGGTGGATAATGCAAAATCGGGTATATGTTATATGTATATGTGACAGTACTTGGGAAAAGGGACCAATTGCGTTAAAAATTGAAAAATGAGTTATTCATACCACTGTGTAGAGCACTTCTTATGGAGTGTTTTGATACCAAGTTTATAAGCAGGCGCTGCTTGGTTCACTAAATATACGAGCGGCAATCTGAACAACTTGAGCACAGTTATTTCGAGAAAACTGCGATTAAAACTTCTTATTCAATTTCTCGCGGAGTTAACGTTGAATTCCGTAATCTAACCAGAAGTCCGCGTTACGGGTTACGTAAGACTGTTACCTATGCTTGGAAAATGGTGGCGATCAGCTGAACAGCAGTAAGTTATAGTTGGGGCCGCTTACTTCATTGATGGGGGAGGCCTTACTCAGTTTAGACCCTACATTGTGTAAGAGTAGACAGGTATGACTTTAAATAGCACTAGATGCGTATAGACATAGTTTTGCAGGCCGTTTTGTGCTTCTTTTTTTCTTTTTTTCTGTTTCCAACAGTTTGATAGTTACAGTAAGTCATGGTAACTATAATACAGTCACTCTTAGAAATGATCAACTAGCTTGGTTTGTTAGTTCACTGGCTAGCTAAGTTTAGGATTATATTTGTCTTGCAGCCAGCTTGTTGCCTGTTTTGGAACAAATGAACAATAGGAATTTCTTTAAATCAATGAACAAAAATGATGGACTTTCAAAATGTGTTGCCTTCTCTTGTTGCAGTGTGACAGAAGTCCTCACCATCACTGAAACCTTTGTCCAGTCAGAGACTTACTGATTCTTCTAGTGTCTTCACAAAAATAGTCCCAGGAGTCTCCAGGTCTGCAGACTTCAACTACAAGACTCCATAAATAGCAACATCAACCTATATAGCTTGATTATTCACATTATTATTTCTATTCTGTTGCTGCAATGCTATAACAAAAACTTATAAGAATTTACCCGCGATTATCCGAGGTAGGGGTAATTTGTTGCTAGGCAACAAATTGAATTCGCCCACGATTTTCAATTACTCGCGGGTTGGATTTCCGTGCACGCACGGAAGGTCAAATTAACTACAATTCGCCTTATTGGTATGGTTACCTGCTGTCATCCTCCTAAACTACAGATTGGCAGTCTGAGCTGATGTGAGCCGCAGTCATGTGTGGCATGCTCCTTGCGTGAGGCAGCGGTATGACCTTGGACCCACCCCCTGTGTGGCCTTGGGGGTGAGAGACTCAGCAGGTCAGTGGCAATTAGCATTAATTGCCCTGCATCACCGGAGTCCCCCCAGCTCAAATCACATCCAAAGAAATGGATGGAGTATTTCTAGCTATCCTTAATTAGGTGGTTTGAAATGGGGAGGTGGTGGGACTGAGAACAGTGGCTATCAGTAGCTGCTAGCTATCAGGACTAATATACTGGTGCCCGGGTGCCATTGCTTCACGTGTGACCGCTTAGCTCATGGTCGCCGTACTCACAGGTCCTCTGCCGACCTTTACCTGGGCGCGTGTGATGCGTGGGCTACATCTTCGTTAACTACGTTTAACTACGTTAAACTACATTTAACTACAATTCGCCTTATTGGTATGGTTACCTGCTGTCATCCTCCTAAACTACAGATTGGCAGTCTGAGCTGATGTGAGCCCGGAATCATGTGTGCGCATGCTCCTTGCATGAGGCAGCGGTATGACCTTGGACCCACCCCCCTGTGTGGCCTTGGGGGTGAGAGACTCGGCAGGTCAGTGGCAATTAGCATTAATTGCCCTGCACCGCCGGAGTCCCCCCAGCTCAAATCACATCCAAAGAAATGGATGGAGTATTTCTAGCTATCCTTAATTAGGTGGTTTGAAATGGGGAGGTGGTGGGACTGAGAACAGTGGCTATCAGTAGCTGCTAGCTACCAGGACTAATATACTGGTGCCCGGGTGCCATTGCTTCACGTGTGACCGCTTAGCGCATGGTCGCCGTACTCACAGGTCCTCTGCCGACCTTTTCCTGGGCGCGTGTGATGCGTGGGCTACATCTTCGTTAACTACGTTTAACTACGTTAAACTACATTTAACTACAATTCGCCTTATTGGTATGGTTACCTGCTGTCATCCTCCTAAACTACAGATTGGCAGTCTGAGCTGATGTGAGCCCGGAATCATGTGTGCGCATGCTCCTTGCATGAGGCAGCGGTATGACCTTGGACCCACCCCCCTGTGTGGCCTTGGGGGTGAGAGACTCGGCAGGTCAGTGGCAATTAGCATTAATTGCCCTGCATCGCCGGAGTCCCCCAAAGGGCCGCAGGAGGCAGCCTACACCCCCAAGGCTATAAGTAATAGGTTAGGAAAGGGGGTTGACAGCTCTCTTACCAATGGTAGTAGGCTGTATACCTGTGAAAGTAAGTACAGACAAGCATACACAGTGAGAACTGAGCGTTATGACAAGAGTAATGCTGAACTACCCATGACCCCCAACCTTCTCCCTCTCACTGGCTTTGTGATGTGGCCATCCAGTGACTACGTAGAAGGGAGTGGTGCCACCGACCTTGGAGTTGTGATCAGTGCCTGGTACCTGGATGACTCCAGCCACCATGTCTGTCTCGGGTAACCCGAATGGGCACAGCTTCAGTAAACCAGGACTGGTGAGTACTGTATACTCCCAACTCACCTGCTTTCACTGCACACTGAAGTCTAAGTAGACTCTAGGAACACAACCAGGGTAGTGGCCGTCGGGTGAAGGAGACAGTAGTGGTTAATACGTGACGGACCCCATACCCCAGGTATGATCTGTCTGACCGCCACACCCCTATTGGGTGGAGAATCTAACCTTACGTGCTAACAGTACCATCACTACTCTCTACACCACTCTTGCCATAGTCAAGTGGCGTGTGACTCCAAGACTTACTCCTGTATCCTAGTACTACTGTTCAACCCTCCCCAAGCCGGCATTAGCTATTCAGTCAAGTGACCGTGTCTTAGTAATAACAGTGGGTGTGCCTGGTGGAGGCAGCAACAGACACAAGTGAGAAGGAGCATGTCCTGATTGCGTAATGGGGTAATTGAGTGAGCGCCGTGTACATGCATACGAGAGCCTCAGAACAAATAGGCAGCGAGCCTGAGAATACATAGGCAGTGAGCCTGAGAATACATAGGCCGTGAGCCTGAGAATACATAGCCAGTGAGCCTGACAATACATAGGCAGTGAGCCTGAGAAAACATAGGCAGTGAGCCTGAGAATACGTAGGCAGTGAGCCTGAGAATACCTAGGCAGTGAGCCCCAGAATACATAGGCAGTGAGCCTGAGAATAGATAGGCAGCGAGCCTGAGAATATATAGGCAGCGAGCCCCAGAACACATAGGCAGTGAGCCTGAGAATACCTAGGCAGCGAGCCCCAGAATACATAGGCAGCAAGCCTGAGAATATATAGGCAGCGAGCCCCAGAATACATGGGCAGTGAGCCTGTGACTAGATAGGCCGTAAGCCTTAGAATAGATAGGCAGCGAGCCTGAGAATAGATAGGCAGCGAGCCAGAGAATAGATAGGCAGCGAGCCTGAGAGTATATAGGCAGCGAGCCTGAGAATACACGGGCAGTGAGCCTGTGACTAGATAGGCCGTAAGCCTTAGAATAGATAGGCAGCGAGCCTGAGAATAGATAGGCAGC
>WLWD01001110.1_pt1 | contig 151120 bp, 115 predicted proteins | sample 6712731 | NCBI WGS metagenome assembly WLWD01 (sample SAMN12718690, study PRJNA576275) | sponge metagenome | isolation source: marine sponge | host: Mycale hentscheli | place: New Zealand: South Island, Marlborough, Capsize Point | collected 2014-11-01
GCAGAAGGCTTTCTCAAGACATAATAATCTATTAAAATAAGTAGCAATTGCTGCATGCACTCATTATGAAGTAGATGGCCACACCCACATCATGAAAGTGTGTTTCCTCCACTTACCACTCATTTCTCCCACACCACACACATCCTATCCTGCACACCTACCAGAGAACCAAAGCAGCAATTATCAATCAATGATACTTGCCATTGACTCTGTTGGGAATGGAGCGGAAGTCATCCTTGCCCAGTGCCTTCTGATTGGCATTGAATGTGCAGTTGTCAGTGCCAGTGAGATACAGATCTCCTTTAGACAACACCAGACACACATTAGTGAGTGTGTGCAATTTATGTTCACCTATTGGTGAGCATGTGCAGACACACTGGTGAGCATGTGAAGTTCATACCCACACTGTCATTTCCATGAATATTTAGGTGCACACAGCGGTGACAAATAGGTAAACTGAGGAGCAGACAGACAGACGGACAGACTGGCATATGCGTATCTGCCAATTTTCAAGGCCTAGGTTTGGTAAAAATAAATGGGCATGGTATAAAAGTGAGTGAAGCTAGAAAACTTGTTGTTTTTAATATTATATAAACAATAATGTATCCAGGTAACTGTTTCAGCACACAGTTTCATTAAAGGTTTAGCTAATTCTGTAAAGCAATGCTTTACAACAATAGTGACCTGGTTATTTGCTTCCTGGTAGTGAATCCAAGACCACAATGGAAACCAGCTTGAAAAGAACAGTGAACTAGTTTATTCTTTCCTAATACCCTGAATGGAAACTTGTGGTTTGATTGCTGGTGATAGTGTCGCGTAACCACACCCTCATAGCAGTTGGTATAGGGTTTGGCTATGCGAGATTTAAGTTGGTGAGGCTCTACTGATTTTGCAGACAACACTTTCACCATTGACTTTAGGACGCAACTGAAAAAGACTACTAGAGGCAGGAACCACTCATTTTCTCTCTATGCTATGCATCATCTCACGTGACTTAATGACCTTTATTAATTAACCTTTCTGCACATGCGCTTCTTTCTTGAAAAAAAAAGTGGTCCAGTTATGGCTGGAATGGCTGCAGATAGACAGACAGAAGCAGAGAAACAGAAAGACAACCATTCAATAGACGTACAGACACCCAACAGACAAACAAATAGTTACTGTGGTTCATCGTTATTGCATTTTTGGCCCTAATCAAGCAAGGATATTATATTATGCACGTGCTGCTATTGGTGATAGGTACTACATTCAACAAAGGTTTATCAGATTGGGTGCTAAGTAGTGTGAACAAGTTACCTGCTCAGTAGTCCTTCAGCTGGAACTAAGTTTTTACCTTATTGAATGCGTAATACTTTCCTCCTTTTTACTATCACCGTGCATGCGGGAGGCGTGGCAGTTGGATTTCCGGCTCCGCCCTCTTTGCGGTTGGGTCTCCGCCTGGCCCATTTAAGGGAGGGGCTGAGGCAAGCCTTGGGCGTATGCCTCCGGCTTGTTGCTCCACTGGCTGCACCTCACCTGCAGAGGCGCAGCCCCACCCCCACTGACACCACCCACCCCCCCCCCCCCACCCCCCCAAATGGGCCTCCCGGAGAGCCCCGCCTGCTCCGACTCTGCCAACCTCCCTGCCCACTCGCAACCATATACTAGCTGGGCCTACCCACACATACCCAGCACTCTCCCCTATTCCCACCATGAAGCCACCCAACCCACCTACCCTGTCATTGTATCTCTTGCAAAACTCATACTTAAATACAAACATACGTAATACTAGAGGTGAGACCATTGTACAAATGACACAGGTGACTACTGGTTCACAGAGTTCTTCTTGCAGGCCTTGGTCAGCGAGGCTGCCGTCACTCCCTTCACCTTGTCGTCTAGTCTGACGTATCCCTGGTATTCCCTGCTTCTCCATCTGCCTAAGGCTTTGATCTCTTGGGCAGATGCTCCGCACTTTGCCGCCGCTGTGGCCGCCCCAATCCTGAAGCTGTGCCCAGAGATGCTATGGCTGTCTTCGCCAGCCTCTTCCAGCGCAGCTTTTACCTCTTCCACAAACCTTTTTCGTGTCAGGCCTCTGCCCGAGCTCTCTCTGAAGAATGGACCAGGGCCCTTCTTCCGCTGCACCATGTATTCCAGGATTGCTTTCACCGGGCACATCGGTGTTCTAGATCGACCCAACGAGACGGTGGCTCCTTTCCGTAGCCTGTCCGTTTTGGACTCCTTGATGTGGACCCACACTACCTCTGGCTGCTTCAGGCTGTCCACCGTCACATCCTCAAAAGACAAGTGAGCCTTTGGATCGAACTCACCCCCATCAGGAGCCAGCGCCTCACCTGCCCTCAGGCAGCCAAAAAAGCACATACACGCAGCCGGCAGTCTCATACCGTCTTGCTGTAGACTCGGCTATACCTTGTGCGAAGTAAACCCGTGCAGCACGCTCCACTCCCTCTCTGACCACACTGCATCCGACGCAGTCAGCAGTGCCAGCAGGCTGGGTGGTATCACCTCCGCATCTTCTCTCGCCTCCTGCATGACAGAGTGGGCCAAAGACACATTGTCCCTAGATAAAGCGTCAGCCACCACGTTATCCACCCCTCTGATGTGGTCCGCTACCAGCACAAACTCCCCCATTGCCTCCAGGTAAGCCAGACACCTCCTGAAATGCATGGTGTGCCTCTTTTTGCACGACCCTGATCTCACCGTTGCAACAACTGCTGCGTTGTCGCACCTAGCCTTCATGGTAAGGCCTCTCCATCTACTTCCCCACACTGCAGCTGCGATCACGATCGGCAGCATCTCTTTCGGCATGATGCCCCAGTCACACACTTCGCCGGTGAAGCTCCAGCTCAGCTGGAACCAGCGATCCCCCCCGGCTGCTCCGCAACCCCATGACTCTGAGGCGTCGGAGACCAGCACGACGTGCGGCTCCTCTGCTTCCACCAGCGCCCTCATCATGGACACCCCGTTCCACTGAAGACCAAACTGCCTCCACCACTCCAAATCGGCTCTGGCCGCCACCTCCCTGGTCTTCCCTTCTTCGGTATGACTGCCAACGGGCTGCACTGCACCCGTCTCTTCCACTCCTCCTGTTCCACCCGTCTCTTCCACTCCTCCTGCTCCACCCTCCACACTCTCTTGGCTTTCACCTCAGTGGCCAGATACTCACTGGCTGCCTCCTTCACTTCGGGTGAGCTTTCGTCCCACTTCGTTCGGCTCCTCAGCTGCACGTTCCTCTGCTCATGCCCAAGCCGGAATCCCTCCCTTATCCCTTTCACTAGGAACTTCACCCACTCCCTGTCTGGGTGCATCTCCAGTTCGTCTTCCCACGCTTTCCAGTTGAGAGGGGTCACTATCTCCTCCGTGCCTGGGATCAGCACACTCAACTCCACCTCCGACACTCTATCCAGCTCCAAGAGCTTTTCCCTGAAGCGGTAACCTGTGACAGAGACAACCATCTGAGTCACTACCAGCTTCCTCCACTCCTTTCCCCCCCCCCCCCCCCTCCCCCCATTCGCCCGACAAGTAATCTTCCTACCCTTACGCTCCTGCCCCTCCTATGTCCCACTACATTACCCCACCTGCCCAGTTATTACCATTCTACCTCCCCCCAACTATCACCCACCCTGATTACGCCCTTGAATGTGTGACGGCAAACAAAAAATGATATTGATAATACTGAGCTTGAAGTAAGTACAACTCAACGGTGTAAGTGAATGTATTTCATGGTTCAGTAGTACATGCATGTCTCTGCCCAACTTGTTGAGCCTTTACTCCCTTCGCAGGGGTCCCAAACGACTACACTGCCTTCCCGGTTGGGAAACCGGCTCCCTCTTTCGGGCCCTTGCCCGATGCATGGCTGGCGCACTGAGTGGCTGGGTGCTCTCCGCCACAGGATGAGCAGGTGTAGGCAAACCTGCATTGGAGCCCGAAGGCACACCCCCCGTTCTGTTTGTTGAAGCAGAAGCAGTGCCCTTGCTGCCTCCTCTCCTTCTTCACGCCAGGTCCACTGCTGCTTGCCAGAAGTCCTCTCCCAATGGACGCACCAGCGCCCTTGCTCATACCAGCACCAGCTGGACCAGCAGCCTCCCTCAGAAGGAGAGCCGCATCCACCCTGTCCCACTGGGTGTCTTTCTTTCCAGCCGCTGCAATCCTGAAGCAGCGGTCGTACCTGGCCACTCCTTCCCATCGGTACTTCCTGGCCATCTCTACGATAGCCTCTTGGTATCCCTCCAGCTTCTTGGCCAACTCTGGCTTCTGGTTGAGCAGAGCCCGTTCAAATAGGGTGAAACATGTCCCCCACCATGAAACGTCTGGGACCCCTCTCTGGGGCCTTTCCGTCTAGCCTCCGCTGACTGACGCCCTCCTGGCGATCCCTCCTTCTCGGAGAGCTCAGCTCTCCACTCACCTTTGCGGCGACCACTGTCGAAGACTGGGAAGACCGTGAATTCTGCAAACTCCCCCTCCCTTATGCGGTCCACCATCCTCCTTGGCAAGGGAGGGAGGCCTTCCACCAGGTACACACTCCCTGGTCTCTTCGTCTCTGACTCTGCCCTTGACTCTCTACTCAACGGGTCGCTGTCCAGGTCCTTGCCTGGACCACTGCCATTCCACTGGCTTGCTGCTGGCTTTCCTTGACCCGCACTCTAGGCCGCTGTCACGCAGCTCCTTTTCGGAGGGTAGTCCCGACTCTACAGCCATGGATCGAACAACTATATAAAAGCAGTTGACCATCGATCACTCACGTCTCTTTCCCACGAGATCTCTACCCCTTCCCTCTCTCGACCACTGCCACCTGGAAGAATAGGTCCTACTTCCAGGGTCGGTGCATGGCCTCCTACATTTTGCCCGCACCGACCCTGCCACTCACCAGGTCCTTGCCTGAGTGACTCTAAGCCATCCCCCATTGGGAGGCTCACCCTGCCCGGTCTCCACACTACCCAGATCTCCCCCACCGCCCTGGACCACTGCCACCTGGCAGACCAGGTCCTACTCTCTCTCGTCAGCCACTCTGGCTGATCTCACATGTTACCCTCATTACCACTTTACCCTCCTTGGGATTTCCCCACTCATTCTACTCCTGCTACCCAGGTCCTTGTCCCACCTTCTCTGCTTCTTTTTTTTTTTTTTTTTTTTTTTTAACTGGACCACTGCCACTTGGCAGACCAGGTCATAACACCACCTCCAGTGTGTCCCCCATTCCCCCTCTACACTCGGAGCCTCCCAACCTTGCCTGGCCATTACTCAAATTCCCCTTTGGACAATGGCCCAGGCTTCCCCCTTACCTAGAGAACTACTCCTATTAGCCCTCCTTCTAGCCTCCTACCCATATGTCCCCCTGAAGACTAAGAGCAACTTCTGCCGCTCCAGTGGCCCACTGCCACCGCGGCCTTCCTCTTTCCCCTTTCTCCCCCTTTCACAACTACTGTACACCCTGTAATCCCACTGACCATTGGCCGTGCCTACTCTTCCCACTTTCCACATGTATTCCCATGGCTCTCAACTAACCTATCTGCTAAACACACCCAATTTCTATGTACACTTCACTCCCTTGCATAGCCCACCGAGCTCATAAGAAAGTCACGCCTGGCCAAGCCAGACGGAGCAAGCATCAGGGACGTCTGCCTATCCTACCCAAGGCTATTACCCTACCCAGGCTATTACCCTACCACTGCCCCTGATACCCCACTACTCGCTCCCACTAATCACCCGTTATTCCTCTCACTTTGGCCCTATCTAATCGTGCCAACTCCAGTCCCACACGAGCTGGACCACCTAGCTCGTATCCCGACTTCTACTTTATTTTCTCCCCTAACTGACTAACTGGTTCCCATACCTTCCTCCAATGCCTTTTGCACTGATTCCTTTTCTTTCCACGGCTGGGTGGCCAACAAGTCCATCAAGGTGTCCAGCTTTTGACCTTGGCTCTCCACCAAAGCCCTTAACTCAGATTCACGACCTTCGCTTCCTTCTCCCATTGAGGAGTCACTGCCAGCAGGCGCCCTATACTTCCCCTTGTCCTCCTTCTTCCTCTTAGGATGACATTCCGACTCACTGTTCTCGCTGGCGCCCCTTCCGCCGGTCCCCAATTTCCCAAGGCTGCTGGCTGACTCCATTACTTTTGTCAGAATTCTTTGATTCTGACATGAGGTATTTCTCACGTGTCCTTAAGCCCATACCCCATGCCCCCCCCCACCCCGCCAGAGCTCATACCTCTAGCGTCCCCTACCAGCTTCCCAACTATACTCTTTTTGCCGGTAACCTCGGTACGCTCTGCTAGACCTGCCACGATGGCAAAGAGTGGGGGAGTTAGAGGTCAAGTAGGAGTGCCATAGACATGCAATAAGCCGCACATTATGTGCAGCTACAGCCACAAAGAAATTAGCTGTGAAAAATTACATCCTAAATTATTAGCTTGTATCTTGCATTAATTTATTGACACAATACATAGCTAGTAATCTACAATGTTCAAGTAATCACGATCTGCCAAGCTCCCTACTCTACTCTTTCATTACGCTACTGACACGCCCACTGAGTATTTCTAATGGCTAACCTGATTGGCCAACATGATGGCACGTCTTGTAGCCTCGCCTTCTACTTCTTCCGGTCGACACATCTCATGACCTTCAGGTCCCGTGATGCCCATCTCTATTAATTTCTGGGATTGCTACACAACAAGAGAGAAAACAGAAATACAGAAAGAAAAAAGAAACAGGAGGTCACATCAAGTTTTTAGCGACATTTACCTGAGTAACCAGGTATTGTTTTAGCTCACCACATCAATGATGTCTCCATTCTCAGCATGGACTTGAGCCAGAGCTCCTAACTCCTAAGATATTTTTGGCCTACAAAGATATCTACATGCTTCGTGATGATGAGGTAATATCTTGAAAGAGTTGACTCCCTTATCCCTGATCAGCACTTCCATCTCATCCCTGACCTGCTCGTTCCACCAGGTCACCCCGATGTGCAACGAGTAGCATCTATGACTGTAGTGTCTTCTGGGATGTCCTGGAGATTAAGTCCTACTTGTCTGAATGAAAATAGATCATAAGGCAAAAAAATTGGTCATCAATTTTTTTTTGCTAACTTGATCAGGCCATCCTCACAAAATACATCTGCTTTGATTTTGTAATCAGCATTTACCACAGTGCCATTTTTGATTAAAATTCTTCTCCTGACAATTTGAAACTGCAGAGTTCGGGTGAATACTTCACTTATATACGAACGCTGCACACATTAAAATTTATATTTTTTTTTTTTTTTTTTTTTTTTTTACTTTCTTTTTTTTTTTTTTTTAGTGGGTGGGGCTAAAGCAATGATGGTCAATGATCGTGAGGCATATATACAACTGGTTAAAAGAAAAAGACAATAAATATACAAAAAGTTCAGGCTACACCGTCCAGGGAGGGGGGTATGGTGGGGAGACGGTGGAGCCACAGCGATGCATTGCCCCGCCATAAAGCAACTGCCACGCGGCCAAACAGGTGACTGGTAGTTGGGGTGGAGTCAGAAGTGCCGCAGCGATTCTCGATGGCCCTGCTGATGATGGTGATGGTGCGGATGGTGTCCTCAGCCAACCCACCTAGTGTCTCAGCCACAAGAGGGAATCTGCGCAACAAAACGGTTGCGCGCAAACGGAGTGGGGGCGGGAAAAGTGTGACAAGACAGTGTGCAGTACAACTAAAGGCATGCCCTGAGAGCAAACACGTGGGAACTATCCAACGTGCAGAAAGGAGACGAGAGAGAAAGCGAGGCGAAGTGCTAGGAAAGTTATACAGTTGATAAAATGGCCGAACGGCTTCGAAGTCGGGATCCAAGAGAGAGAGAGAGCAAACCCTGCTGCCTGGGAGAGGATTTCTTACCCCCCATTAGGTGAGAATTTGCCACATTGCAAGAAGGTAAAGTATCCTAGACAGCAAGTTGCCCATATCATGATGTCAGTGTAGTCATTTTGAACTACTTCCCAAATGTCTCTCAGAATTTTCTGTCTCACCTGAAGGTTTTAGTCACTTGATTTATTTTAAAACAGCCAAGCAAAGGTCTGCTAACCAATTGCTGAGATTGCAGCAGACAGTTAGTTGAATAGCATACTGATCCTGACAGGTGATTGTCTTTTTTTTGCTGCTAGTAAAGGAGGCCTTTCCAATTGCTTTACAGAACTTGCATACAATACTGCAATGAACAAGCTCTCTGGAAGCTTGGTGCCAGGCTGTTCCAGCAAGTATCTCCAGGTGACTGAGCGCCTATCTTGTTCTTGAATCAACAGGAGCTCGCTCCCAGGCAATATGGAATAGGTGTTGGCCAGGGATTGGCATCTTTGTTGAGCTGGAACAAAACCTGCAAATGATGGCATCCTTCAGTATGCTGGGCCCTGACTGTTATATCCAACACTACTATATACAAGTGCTAGCACCGTAGCAAGTGAACCAACAGAGGGTCCTACAATTTTGAGCATAACCTACACTACTGCCATTTTGTCACATTTAATACCAGCTGGTAACACCACTGCTGACCCCACATAGGAATAGCCAGGACAATGAGCAGCAGCATCTTCTTAACTGCAATGCTCCTCTCCTTCCATTTATCTACCCATTGACATTGTAGCCACTGATTGCCCCATCCACAACCCCACCCATCTGTTGACACTACTTCATCTGGGATCTGGTTCATGCAATACACATGCACCATGCTACAACCATTCCAATACTCCAAAAAGGTGTGCCACCCAAATTAAATTCCACAGTAAGGTGCACCCAATGATTCAGTCAACTTACTGTTTTAGCACTATCAATCATTCTACAAAGAAATATCCTATCTGCCAAAACTACCTTAGAATCATGTGAACCAGGGAGAAAGCGACTTTCAAGTTTCCCACTGCTGCAGTACTACCTTGAGGATCCATAATTTTCCCCTTGGGTAGTGTTGTGCTTCCATTGTGCCCGAATCTTCAATTCCCAGAAAAGTCATTCTGCAATCTGATCCTTCTATCTTTTGCAACTTGAGTGGCATTCCAAGTTATTTGCAAGTATCCTGGATTTGAGCCTGATTGTCATTGCCCTGATTAGTGTCTGCTTGTCCCATAGTTTAAAAAAATCATAGTGGATCAGAGCTGATGCCCCTCTTCTGAGTAGAATTCATTCTAGCATATCTACCAAAGCCAAAACGATTTTGGGAGCAGATTGCAAGCCAAAGAGTGCGACAGTATACCTCATTACTTGGAGCTGTCACATTTGTTCAAAGTCAACCTTTGCCAGCAGTGTCGACTTCAGATTTCTCTCAATGTCTGTATCCACCAATGCAAACATTATAGACCACAATTCCAGGTTAATATGCTTGCTCTATAAGGACTTGAAAAATCCAAAACTAGCTGCCATTTTCCTGGCTGATTGAACTTTGGGATGACCCCAAATCTGAAACTCATTGGAACTACCCAGCTTCTACCTCTGCTGCCGAATAGGTTCTGGGTGATCAATGTATGGAAAGTGAATGGGAATAGCACAGTTCTCATACTTCTGCCACATAAATCGGCTAGTTTTTTTGTTGATCTGACAAGGTAAAAGGTATACTAAGTTCAATGTGACAGTAGTAGGTCTAACCTTTTCTACTCTTTGCACTGTATACAAACAAGCACCATTATTTTGACATCAGAATTTGCCTTGCCCCGTGCTCATCATAAATCACATCTTAACTTTAGCCATGCCTATTACCAAATGGCTTCTCTTCTGGATTTTCATTTCTAACTGTGGGATGGACTGCATCCAGTAGACGTACGTGCCAAGTGAATAGAACATTTTTAACAAGGTATTTTAGAGTGCCAGGTGAACCACGCACTGCAAGCAAATACTGATAGTTTCAACAGCTCCTGCTCACAGCTAACTTCAGCAATGTTACCATGCAAACTATAGTGGTAGTCATAAAGAATAAATTGCCCTAGCCTCCAACCAAAAACACTAGCTATAGGCAGAACTTCCAGTTTGCCCGAATGTTTAGCACCTGTTTCTTCACTGCATAGGTGCACGTTTTCTACATCGCGACGGCACATATTCGTAATAATTGGGAAAAAGCTTCTGCAAACGTTATCATTTATGTGGATAAAAGCTATATCTTTTGCATAAAAAACTGGCTTAATTTTCAATACAAGACTTTCATGTTATATATGTTAAACAGTATAACTAGTGAGCTATGTTCTATCAAATTTGTCAGGAACTCAATTTAGAATTGCAAATTTCTCCAGATTAAGCACTTTTATACTATAAAAATTGAAGAAGACTAATACAGCCTTCATAAGCCTCCAAATTTGGTAATTGAAGCTTTATATAGTATAGATTTAGTCTACAAATATGAAGACATTCAGTTTCAATATACTTTTTTGGTTTAAACAGATCAAAATTGTTCACTTAAGGTGGAAGTTCGCACAACCATAACCACAAGTGTAACCTCAAAACCACTTTTAATTTTAACTGACTATGTTTTATGAACATTAATAAAAACATGTGCATGAAATTTAAGATTTATATCCTTCACACAGCTGTACCTGTAGACTAATAAAGAAAAAAAAAATACAAGTTAAGCTGGATACACTGCAGTTGATGACATGTTACTTGTGTAACAGATGTGCAAATACATCTTTCATGCTAGAAGCTTATCCTGCATCCTTTCATAATCTTTTTTCTCCTTGTGCCCCCCAAGCTCTTGCCGCCATCTGTGAGCAACTAATGGTGTGGTGACAGTCTTTTGACATAACTCCAGGTGGATACTTCCTTGCAAAGATATGCAGCTATTCAGCATTGCTGTCTATCAATATCTCCCTTCAGTATCTCCCATCACATAACATTTTATGTATACCTACAACTGCAATTATATTCTCATTTATTTGATATTGTGAGTCAATGCTGCCAGTAGTTTTGCATTGGGTATTAAGATTGACTGATCAGGGATGAAAATGAGGCAGTAGTTCAGCCCTTTTTCTCCAATGGCTCCTTTCTTGTCCCCAACTAGGTTGGGCAATGCTTAGTATAGCCTGATGCTCCCCCATACAGCTAGCACAAATATGCTTGAAATTGCAATGATCTGGATTGCTGCCTCCAGAACCCCAGTGTTTCCAAGTATGGCCTTATTTTGCTCTGCAGAGAAAATTCATTAGTACACTTCTTGTGCTCCTTACTTCTACATATGCCTGCAGGAAATCTGGGATGTTGCCACACTAAAATGTTGGTTCAACAAATAAACAAGGTAGGCTCTACTGCAGCTAGCCTCCTAAACAGTATGTCACAACCCAGCCATACCTCCTTCTTATAGTCATTGCTAGCCTTTACTATCAAAGAGGAAGTTGCCTCCAGTTCTTCTCTACCACTTTTGCTGGAATGGGTGGTGTGTTTACACTCACAACCATGGCATCTCCAGTCTTTGCAGCTGTACTGTCTCCATGCCATAGAGCCGAAACAGGTGACTCCAGGGATAATGGTAGTCTAATCGCTGAACTACCTGGCCTTCCACTTGGTGTAGGAGAGTTGATACTACTGCAGGTGTTGCACTGAAGTCGATGCTGCCATCTGCCTGGGTTAATCAATGGTATTGATCCTATAATTATGCTGGCTAATGGCAAGCACCCACTCTACTAACTGCCATGCATATAGCCACATAATATCTTCTTGTTAGTTGCTTACTCACTACTAGTCTAATATTCATTATACTTTTGCTTCTCTCTAACATTCACCTACCCACCTTTAAGGACTCTAGCTTAGCTTTAATCCAGCCTATTGGGTGCCATTATGCATAGCTAGTAAAGCTACTTACTTTATTTAACCAAATTAAAGTAATTGGCACAGCCCAATGGGGACACAATAAGCGTAAGAATAAAGCTTCAAGGGACACAAATCCAATGCAATAACTCCAGACTCCCCTGATACTGTGGGATGTTGCTGTGTATGTTACGTTCCAATTCAATACTTTTTCTATGCTTTACTATGGCGAGAGAGCCATCATGCCCATGTAATTCAAACAACAGGAAAGCTAAAACACTAAAATTTAACCTTAAAATTAGATTTTTGCCATTGCAAATCTGTATGCAATACGACAACAAAAACAACAATGGAAGGCTACCACTATTTAGTTTGCTTGAAGTTATGTTCTAGCTCCTATTCACTTAGTTTGGGAAAGCATCATCCAGTCCATTTATTCATACAAGTAGCTACACGTAGACCATTCACCTGGACTTGCACAAATTTAACATTAATAAAGCACCCTCTTCAAGATTATGCAATTCATTCACTACAGAACCCCCCCCCCCCTTCTTCTCCCAGCATGATTGAAATAAAATAGTGAAGGTAATATGGTGGACTTACTTATAACTCTAGATAGTAAGTGCACAGTGTGGTAGTTTTCTTGAAAGCAATGAAACTATATTACCCTCTTGCATCAATATACTTTAACACAACCACTACCAAGTACTCATACATAGACCAGTACGGAACCCATAGCAAGCAGGCTTCCAAATGTAATCATTAATATAATCAGCTCTCTTTAATAACAAAAATACATCATGTTCAAGTCAAATAATATCATGTTACAGGTAGTAATGTCAAAGAGACAAAGATTTTCATCCTATTCCGATGGAATCTGTACCACTGGTCCAGTATAAGGTTCTCTCTCCACCTTCACTGGAACACAGACCTGAAACAAGGAGTGAAAAAAAAAAAACAACAACAAAAAACAACAACAACAAAAAAACTCTTGAAATATATTGCATCCACTGTTATAACTAGAGCACTAAGAGTGCAAACCCTCAGCGTTAGTTTAAAACATGTAAATAAGTCACTACTATTGAAAAAGACAGAAAGAAAAAAAATGTGAAGAAATGAACAAAAATGTTTTGTTGGTTTATATTTTCTACGTTTTGTATGAATGTATTCAGTTTAATTTAATTGAATATCAGATAATGCAGAATATATTTTGTTGATTTATTTTTTTTAATTAGTGATCTAATTTCAGTCTAATCTTTAGTTAGTAGTAGCTACCATTTTCGGACAAAGTGATTTGGTAGTCTCGCGAGCCAGACCCTTTACCTACCGACCGCGCAGTGAAGGAAAGGGTCTGGTTACCATCCATAGAACGTTTTGTTCCATTCCCCACGATTCATGGGGAACAATACTCTAGCGTGTATAGCATATGGGGTGCGGTTTTGTTACATCCGGTTGAGAGCATTTTAACAGGCAACCACTGGTATGTAGATAGAATTGCGCGGCTGAAGCTCTGAAGGCGAAAAGGCCCTAGCTTGTAGAAATTCGAGTATAAGCTCTTCCTTAGTGTGGTGCCCTGCTAGCTGCTCTATAGCCCTGGAAGTATTTCTATTATCTACGCTGTAAGCTCCTCCCCTTTATGTTTAATACTTTACTAAGTGTCCCACGTGGTGGTGTAGTTTTTTTTTGTCATAGTACCCCCTCCGAGCGATTATTTAGCCAAAATTGTAACTCCATTCAGAGCTTCATTGAAGCCCGATACTGTTCAAGAACTAGTTTTTCTTTCGCAAACCTTTAATTATACTTGTATAATAATATTGTAGTGTTAAAACTTCTATATTTAGTAATACCGAGGTACTTCGAAAATACCTTATCGAGGTATTATTTAAGCAATACCTCACAGCCTTACTGTAGTCTCTAATATATGTCATTCGGACTATCCGAATTACCAGTATCTTTTGACAAAAAGCACTCACAGGTACTAAAAAAGGCCAAGTTTTTTTTTATTATGTCTGGTAAAGGGTTTCAACACCATAGTAACCATTAGCCATAACAATTTGCGACTTGAAAACAAAACAAAACAAACAAGAAGTTCTAAAGAATTACTGCACAGTGTTGAGCATAACTGTAAGTTTAAAGTGCATCTTGTGGCATTCAGAAACACCTAATACGAAGGGGTAAATAATTAATTTCCTTGAATGATACAGGATCACTAAATGAAAATATTCTGTTTAGTGGAGGTATAGGAAGGGGTAGACCACGAAGAAAACACAAAAAAGTGAGGGTCAAAGTACAAAATGACATGCATACGTCCACACATATTATATAATAACAAACAAATATCCCCGATTTTCAATTGTGTTACCCTAGAGAGTGTCTTGCTTGCTACACTAGCTCGCCAATATACTGAATCTGTTTGGCTAGGTTCCCCATGTACACACAAACACACCTTGTCCCGCTGTTGGATGCGGTCATAGACTACACTGGAGTAAGGCTGGCGAGGGATAAAGCGACCACACCCACGCACAACTTCCAGCTGCAAAAGACAATGGATTATATATAGCATGTGACACATGTACATGAGACTAACTTTGTCGTTCTGAAGCACTACACAACCCTGAGTGATCACCACTGATGGGGCTCCATGACACTGCATCCCTTCAAAAATGTTGAAATCTACAGCCTGTGTGAATCACAGTAATGATGATATAAACTATATTCTATTATTTAAAAACCCCGCCCCGATCTATACATCATAGTGATGATCCCTTACCTGGTAGTGGGTCTTGGCAGAGATAGTTTTGGTCTTCTTTGGGTCCCACACCACTATGTCTGCATCAGAGCCCACCATAATGGCTCCCTACACAGTTATTTCACTATAGTATTATTATAGCACGGTAAGATTTACTATTGTATATGGCAGCATATATATATACATACACATAAGAACTTCATGCAAGTCCTTACTTTCTGTGGGTACATGTTAAATATCTTGGCAGCAGTAGTGCTTGTTGTAGCCACAAATCTACAAGCATCCATTTTTCCAGAATGCTAGAGAGAAAACAAATAACTAATGAATAAAAACAGAAACGATATACTAAAATAGCTCCACACTGCCAGTTCAGGCTGTACTTTATTATGTTTACACTTTCATACTCTCATTACAGGCTTTGCCCCCCTCCCCCCCTTCCCACCCCTCCACCTATTGATCCACTGAACCAAGGCTTTGTCAAAATGTAACAGTCTATTAATTCCATTAAAATATCAAAATGCTAAGTAGCTAGTCTTTTAGGCATATTATTGAATTTATAACAAAAAAATGTGTATTTCTATTCACCTTCAACTTAACCTCGTTCGCTAGGTCCTAGAATATAAGGGGTTGGCCGTGAGGGCAGGGGGTTAATTGGTGTTAACCACAAATTGATTGGGCCTTGTAGTAAAATTAGCACCACTTAGCACCTAGAGTAGTATGCTTTTTACACCTCCAGGTATCCCCCTGCTCCCTTCACACTGAGAGACACAGTAATCCTCAGTGGAGTCTAGCCTGGATGAAAAGGAAAAGGTTGTCTACCTAAGCAGTTCCTTATTTGTAGGGATGGGTGGGCGGGAAGATGTTGAATCCCCGTGTGATAGGAAGTTACTTTCTTCTCCACTGCTCATGGGCCTATCTAGTGCTGTTGACTGACAGGTCACACACACGCGGTTGCACCTCCGATGAGCATGCGCGCCCTTACGCTCCGCACCCAGCCTCACCCTGCCCTTTGCTCTTCTGTTAACCCCGTTAAGTTTAATGGTCTGATTGAAACAATACATATGGAACAGATGCTAGTAATAACTGCACCACATACAGTTGCTGCATGTACTCTTTTTGAGGCTGATTGACCACACCCACACCATGAAAGGGTGTGTCCTCCACTTACCACTCCTTTCTCCCACACCACACACATCCTATCCTCCACACCTGCCAGAGAATAGCAACAAATGACCAAAGCAGCAATTATCAATCAATGATACTTGCCATTGACTCCGTTGGGAATGGAGCGGAAGTCATCCTTGCCCAGTGCCTTCTGATTGGCATTGAATGTGCAGTTGTCAGTGCCAGTGAGATCCAGATCTCCTCTAGACAACACCAGACACATATTGGTGAGCATGTGCAATTTATGTTCACACATTGGTGAGCATGTGCAGCTCATACTCACATTACAATTTCCTTTGAATATTCAGGGCACACATGGGTAACATTGTGAATTTCATAAGTGACCCATTTTTCTGAACCTGTCTAACTGTTTCATTAAGTTTAAACTACTAATAATACATCTCTCATCCTCAATTACTAGTTAAACGTTTCCTGTTCTCACTGAGATTGATTGCACAACTGCCTGATGTTTTCTAAAATAACCAAAACAAACAATTTTTTTGTCTTACTCACTTGGCCAACAAATTCATGAGGTAGTCCGGTGTTGTTGGGTCTGGCCTGAGGGGTGGTCCCATGACGTGAGCAGCACCGTGCCTCCAGCACTTGTGCCAGTAGTTGGTGCCATCCGTACCCAGACTGGCAGCAATGGGCTCACCAAATACAACTGCTCCTTTCTCTTTGGCTCGGAGCACAGCTTGAGCTGCACTTTTACTCATTACATGGACTATATAGATGGGACAGTTGACCTGAGTGAAAAGACACAGATAATACACACAAATAGGTGAGCAGACAGACAGACGGACAGATATATGGGAAAACTGACACCCTTTTATCCCGAGACAGGTCCCATAAGTCATCCTGATCGCCATGAGGTCAGCCAGCCTGTTCTGTTCATTCTACCATACTGTAATACTGTCATACTATCCTATTAGCTCCCGGCCATTGTTGTACTCTAAAGACGAAAGAAGACATCAGTGGAGATCAAGCTGAGCCATTGTAGTTAGCTATGTCACACAACCCCTCCCCCCAACTCTACTTTCTTATTTTATTGAGCTTCCCACTGGAGAACTGCTATTCCCAATAGAATCCTCTTATCTGCTAATGTCTTTGTGGTGGGTGGGTAGGTAGGAGCAGTAGAGACTCCCACTCAGCTGGTTGGTTGTGTGCTGTTGGTTCCTTTTGCCTCGGCCACATCTGTGACTGTTTTCATCACCTACCATGCTCATGTGCACAAACTATACCATACCTGCCTCTCCCCCCCCCCCCCCCCCCCCCTCTTGTGCACACTGATGATCCCCCCCCCCCTCCATTAACCCTGTTTATGAGCAGGTCATTAGAAAAGAGAGAGTAGAGAGAGAGGCAGGAAGACACACATACATACACACACAAAAAAAACAACAAAATTCAGAATATATTAAAACCAATTTTCAAAATGAGCAATTTGCATCCTTCATTAATTTGAAATTCCTAAGAAGAAAATTCTAAATATCAATTTATTTATTGACACAATACATAGTAATCTCCAATGTTCAAGTAATCACGATCTGCCAAGCTCCCTCACTCTACTCTTTCATTACGCTACTGACACACCCACTGAGTATTTCTAATGGCTAACCTGATTGGCCAACATGATGGCACGTCCTGTAGCTTCGCCTTCCACTTCTTCTGGTCGACACATCTCATGACCTTCAGGTCCCGTGATGCCCAACTCTATCATCTTCTTGGATTGCTACACAACGAAAGAGAGAACACAGAAAGACAGAAAAAAGGATAGACAGGAGGTGATATCAAGTTTTTCAGAGACATATTCTGGGAGTTCCAGGTACTAGTAATAGCTCACCACGGCAATGACGTCTCCATTCTCAGCATGGACTTGAGCCAGAGCTCCTAACTCCTTGCAGCGAGTGAAGGCCTGAATGAGCTACACACATATCAAAGATTACCTCAAGTGGAATTATGTTTCTCTGGCCAAATAAAATAATCAGTGGCATCTCCACAACCTCGGAGGAGGGGGGGGGGGGTCATGCTTTTTTTAAACCACACATTGTGGTGAAACACCACAATACTTAAAGAAAGAACAAACACTTATTCTCATTAGCTAATTATTATTTATCTGTATTGTTCTATTTTTATTCTAATAATAGCTTCATTCACGCATGCACCCTTGTGCGTCATTTGGAACACGGTCCAGAAATGTATTTGCAACATCATCACGCATGCTCATACTCATATATAACATACATTTCCCTTCATTTTTGTCAGTTCTGAACACGTGTAGATTTTGATAACCAGTATATTGAACCCTACCTTGTCAACTTCTGCCCAGAACTCTGGCGGCAGCGCTATCAGTGCTTTACTCTTACCACATCTGGTGCCAGCGGTGGTTCTCCTCTTAGACGGTGTCTCTACCCGTTCTGAGAGCGCTGTGACGTACTCACGCAAACCTTCTACTAGGAAAGGAGACTTCTTTCACCTTTTGTATGGATTGGTTGGAGGTTCTGTTTTCCCGCCCGCACTCTTACCACACACATTATCATCACCATATCCTCATAGTAGGCTTTGTTTAAATATACAATGAAGCACTAAAGGTGCGAACGCTCAGCGCTACTATACACTAACTAGTTATTACATCTGAGACCAAAAGAATAATTTATTGGCTCATGCATCAATATAGCTCGAGCAATGTAAATGGTACATGTAAACACTGTCTTCATAAGAGAAGAAACTGAACAGGTCAGAGACACTCACTGGTATATATTTTCAAGGCAAAATTCCACTTCCTGCATTCTGTTAACTTTCCCAACATAAAGCAAAACTACCACGGGCAGCAAGAAATTATTCGCTCATGTGATTAAGACGTGATGTTAGGGGGCATGAACCTCAAAAGCCAGTGAAAGCTTTGTGTTTTCTCAAAAATCAGCCCGAAATAAAATATAAAAAAAGGAACACTATAAAAAGGTCTTAAATAGTAGTTCTGAGTAAGTTTATACCTAAATCAATGGTTAAACATCAGTAATCTCCAAAATCAGAGCGTGACAGACAGACAAACAGACAGGATGACTACTATAACCCTCTCGTGCATGCACGCTGAGGGTTAATTATGTATCTTTTTTTTTTTTATTTGCTAGATATTAATTAGTAACATCCTTCAATACCAATACAACTACACTATAGAGCACAGTAACTTCAGCCAAGCTAACTTCACTCCACTAAAGTATTTTTAGTTTCTGTGCTATTATTTCACTCAATTCTGTGATTACCTCATCATCACGAAGCATGAAGACATCTTTATAGGCCAAGAACATCTTGAAAGAGTTGACTCCCTTATCCCTGACCAGCACTTCCATCTCATCCTTGACTTGCTCACTCCACCAGGTCACCCCGATGTGCAACGAGTAGTCACAGCACACTTTAGCGTCAGCCCAGCCTCGCCAACGATCATAGCATTGCAGGAGAGACTCATTCTTGGGACCCAACACAAAGTCAACTGAAAAACATCAGACATGGAGGAAAGTTAGAGATTCCAACAAACTGCAGAACACCTGCACTGATTTCATAAATTTCTTTAAACCAACAATAACAAAACACAAAGAACTCTTACTATACATTTACAAGAGATAGTAGATACTATTGTATTGCTGCTTTATAAGTTTGTTCCTAGCTACTGGACTAATAACATGCTCACACAGCCAAGCAGTTCAAATAGTTGTCAACTTATGAAACCTTACTTATCAAACTTTACTTATCATAGTAGTTCCACCAGCCAAAGCTGCTCTTGTGCCAGTATAGAAGTCATCAATTGCCACAGTCCCCATGAAAGGGAGCTGCATGTGGGTGTGGGTGTCTATCCCACCTGGAAGGGGCAGAAAGTTTGTAGCAAGAATACTGAGAGGCAATGTTATCAATAGCAGAACACATACCAGGCATCACAAGCTGTCCTTCAGCATCTATGATTGTAGTGCCTTCTGGGATGTCCTGGAGATTAGGTCCTACTTGTCTGAATAAATAATAGATCATAAAGCAACAATCTGCCATCCACACTTAGCTTACTTGATCAGGCCATCCTCGCAGAATACATCTGCTTTGATTTTGTAATCAGCATTTACGACTGTGCCATTTTTGATAAGAATTCTTCTCTTGTCGGCCTGAAAAAGGTATAATTTTACTGCAAATAAGTGCAGCACACTTCAATAACTCTCACCATTATTTCCACCCCCTTCTGTTCCTATACAAAAGATAATTAATAATTTGCAGCAAATACAGTACACGGGCGTACCTTACCAGACCGTACTTATTTATAACGTGAGGCTGTTCGCATGGGCGGGACTAAAACCGCTGTGGGCGTGGCTCCCACGATCAATTTTGCCAGCCGTGTTCTTTCAGCAAGCAAGGCTTTCGGCTGTCCTTTTTGTAGTATAGGCGCGATGTCCTGCTTCGGAGTATTTTTTTCTTTTCTGAAAAAGAGTGACACCGTAAATGGAGCAACTTACAACGTAGTAAAGAGAATAGGAGAAGGAGGTAGGAATTTGTAATTCAAGTTATTTGTTTTTTGAACACAACAAATTGTGACTTGTTACAGGATTTTCTTATGTGGACCTGGTTACCAAAGGGAACTCGGAGTATGCTCTGGTAAGGCCTTTTTGACCAATAAATTAAATTCGTAGTAATTTTGTATAGTAACTTGTGGGAATAACTCAAGAATGCTGTTGTATGATCCACTTAAATAGTGATTCATCAATGACTCCATAAGTGTTGTATGTGTTGTGTATGTAGGTTGTATCTTGTTCTATTATTGTATGAAAGTGCAATAGAGCAAAGTATAAAACTAAGTAGTGGATATACCTGATCTAATGAACCAGTATATAAATGCTCTTATAACTGATTATGAATATAATTTCACAATGCTTTTAAGGCTGTGCCTGTGTGTGTGTGTGTGTGTTGGGAAGTGTTGTGTGTGATTTATTGCTGAGATAGTTATATTCTATTGAGTCAGACGAAGGAACTTACCGTTATTGGTCCTGTTGGAACAGGAACCTGCTTTGATGGAGGGAGGGAGGGAGGGTGCCTAGTACCTGATGTTTATATATGCAATAAAGTTTGTTAGCTGATAGCTATAGGGTTGCACTGATGTTTGGAGTTAGCATCAGTATTATACCGATATACCATTGATGACTTAAAATGATTACTTGATACTCTCATGTGGTGTGTAGCCATACACTAGCAGTGTGGCTGGCGAGGTGTGTAATATCATGGAGTTAGTTTCGTTAGAAACTTTGATAAACTGACTTGTGTCAATAGAAAAGGATGTTGCTGCAAGTGCCGGAGCAGAAGGAGTCGGCAGAGAATGAGATCAGAGTCCACGGGATGATCAAGCACAGGAACGTCGTCCGTCTTATAGATGCTGAGATAAAGGAAAGGAGCATGGGAGATGCAATGGCGTACCTGGTCTTCCCTTACTACAAGGTGAGAGTGACAGGTAACAGATGATAAGAGATGCAACATACATGTATCTAGGTGTCATTATGACACAACTGAAGTAGATGGTTAGTTTCTTCTTCCAAATTTCAAATTCTTGTTCTTATTTACTCGCAATTGAGATTCTGGTTTCATTCACACTCACACACATACATACACACATGTTTGTATCACCCACTGATTCCAGCCTAAACATTCTCCAGTTTAAATTGAATGTGTTGATAAAGTACTCACTGCTAAAGTGACTTTTGTCCTGATTTTTACAGAATGGGACTCTCCAGGATCTTATAGACCATGTGTGTCGAACGCACGTGCCTCTAGAGGAGCAGCAGATCCTGGAACTGTTTATTTCTGTGTGTCGGGGTCTTCATGCCATGCACACGTGTAAGAATGGTTGCCTAGCGCACAATGATATCAAGGTCAGTCTAGCCAGGTGGGTGAAATGGGAGATGGGTTGGAAGAGTTTAAAGAGAGCAAGTGTGGTTTTCCATCTTGTCAGTAGCTGTTTAATGTAAAATTGAAGGAAGTATTTACCAGTCCCCTTTTAAGTCATAATGTATATAATACATAAATATATGTATCTATATTAAAATTCTAGAGTTTAATTAACGTGATCACTACAGGTGACTTAACTCAGTGCCAACAAAGAAAGCAATTAATTGGGGCATTGTCAATTAATTGCCACTTCTTGAGGATTTCGTATCTTTACAATCTACTTTGTATAAGGCATTCAATTGAAGCCATTTTTCAATGGTAGAGAGAGAGAGCCAATTTCTGCTCTTGCAGTGTCCAACAACCAGCTTTGTCCGGTTTCTAGGTTACTCATTTTGGCGGGGCGTATGCTTTAGAATTAATTGCAGCTACAAGACTCTGCCCATTATTGTATTTGTAGAATATACACTAGCTGTCATGGTACACTTTTGTACTTCTGTGTTGTTTTGAATCTTGGAATTAGGTGTATACATCGGAGAAGGGTCTGCAAGTTTATCTCTGTAAAACATAAACTGAATTTACACAAGACTCATTTCAATTTTGCGCCATTAGGTCTCTTTTCCAATACCCACTTACACTCACATGCTCACTTACACACACATGCTCACTTACACACACATGCTCACTTACACACACATGCTCACTTACACACACATGCTCACTTACACACACATGCTCACTTACACACACATGCTCACTTACACACACATGCTCAGTTACACACACATGCTCACTTACACACACATGCTCACTTACACACACATGCTCACTTACACACACATGCTCACTTACACACACATGCTCACTTACACACACATGCTCACTTACACACACATGCTCACTTACACACACATGCTCACTTACACACACATGCTCACTTACACACACATGCTCACTTACACCCACATGCTCACTTACACACACATGCTCACTTACACACACATGCTCACTTACACACACATGCTCACTTACACACACATGCTCACTTACACACACATGCTCACTTACACACACATGCTCACTTACACACACATGCTCACTTACACACACATGCTCACTCACACTCGTGGGCAAGGATTGAAAGTGAGGTAAAATAGCAGCTTTTTTCTGTGTTTTGTGTTTGTGTTCTTAACCCTTTCGACACCGTAACCGCATATATGCGGGCGAGAACAGGTCCGCTTTCTTCGAATTTAAAAAAAAAATCTATTTTAGATTGAATTGTCAATTCTTTTTTCTTTTTTTTATGCGTAAAGTAGGCATTGTACTTCCTTTTAAAAAAAATATTGAACCCATACGGGCTGCTTAAGTATTTTTTTAATTGTTTGAAAACGTAGATCGAGAAAATTTTGACGGAGAATTTTCAGGATGCCAAGCACCCAATTTTTTTGTTGCCTACGGACTTCAAACACTCAGAATAGAAAGTATGAAGCCTATAGAGAGTCCCTCAGCATTTTGGAAGAATATGGATACAGTTTTTCCTACCGGACATTGAGAGCAATTGATTGGGCTAGTTCCTCAGAGTCTCCTCAAATCTGCTGTAAGATGGACTGGTTCCAGTTCATTTACAGGCTTTTAGAAGCTTATTTTGCTTGTTATAAGGCTATACCTACCTACTTTATATGCCTGGGTGTTTGTGGATTTTTGCGGTTGCTTTGCAGTATAAATTAAAAAATCAAATTTGAATTCTAAAAGATGCCCGAAGTGTTGAAGAAAGTCGGCGTCAAAAGGGTTAAAAGTAGTATTTGGAGTAAGATTGAGTATGAAAAGATGGCGGCACATGCAGTTGTCGCGAGGAAGTGGTGCTGTGTGTAATATGCAGTGAGGAACTAAGGCTGAGGGATGCAATGGAGAAGTGACATGAAAGAATTATGTGGTATGTGTGTATGTATGTGGGATACTTTACATAAAATTCCATTTTTGAAGGACTTCCGATCAGTTGTTGTTGTTGTTTTTTTGGGTTTTTTTATGTTGGCAATTTGACTATTTGGGATGTTCTGTCAACCTCCTCTTCCTACTCCCTGTAGCCTGGCAACTTGCTGTTGAGTGACAATGGGGAAGAACTTGTTTTAATGGACCTCGGCAGTGCCAGAAATGCTGAAATACCAATTTCTAATAGGTAAGTGGAGAAGAATTTAGAAAGAAGTGGTAAGTAAATCTGGATTGATAAATAGTTACATATGATTCTGACTAGTGGTGTGCTTGAGCACAAATTCTAGGAAAACTAGAGGTGAGACATTTTTGTATTTATGCCAAGGGTTGTCAGTTTATAATATAAGCTATCACCCACCATTCCATTGGTGCTGAAAGCACACCACTAGTCATGTGATTTTGTGTGTGGGTGTGGCAGACAGCAAGCACTGGCATTCCAGGAGTTGTGTGCCCAGACATGCACGAGTCATTACAGGTGAGGAGGGGGATCATGGAAGGAGATTGAAATTTATTTATTCTTCATTCCCAGAGCACCCGAGTTGTTTGAAGTTCCTTCAAGCTGTACAATTACGGCAAAGACTGACATTTGGTCTCTGGGTTGTTCTGTTTATGCTGCTGCATTCACACGGAGTCCATGTGACGGAACAGCTCTGGCGGCGAACAGCGGCAGAATCGTGTTCCCGAGATCACAGTGAGATTCACTATTTATCATTCCTCGTAATAGTTTACGGGTATTTGAATGATTGTTTTGTAATTGATTGTCTTGTTTGTTTGTTGTTGTTGTTTTTGTTTAAGTTTTATAATAATAAACAACAGTGAGTGTCCATGGGCAGGTAACAGGTATGTATGTTTATTTGGCAACTGGCAGAATGGTATAGGACTGTATATTGTCTATAATTAGAGATTTTATATTATATCATATTTATTACAGGGGGAATGGAATTAATCAGTAGTGGTAAAGTGGTAATTGCACTGCCAGTTTGTTCAACTCAGACTTCATGATTATATTTATAATATAATTAATGAATGAGCAAAGTGAATGAGACGGTGAAGTATTTCAACTTTTTATTCTGACTCCCTGTATCATGCTGTGTCATAAATAAAGTCAATGATATCTATGTCAAAATTTGTACACCCAGTTTGTCACTTTGCTATCTCAAGTACTAGTGAACATTTATCATTATATTATTTTAATATTTGTGTATTGTAGCAATTATTCTGAGGAGTTCTGCACACTGATTCTGTGGATATTAAATGTAATTCCTGAGACACGCCCCACAACTGATGAAGTACAACTACGGATGGAGACACTGCTGGAAGAGATTGCTGGCACACCATAAACTCTACTCAATTGAATGCCTCAGTCTTATTTATCATTGTGATCAATTCCTAAAATACATTTCCTCCTTTTGGTATCAGTTCCTACCTACATTTCCTCTGTTGGTTGTTTTGTCTTCCTGGTCATCCAGATTGCACTGTACTGTATACTGTCATTGCACGACTGTGTTACACACAATCACTGGTCACTCACTCTTTTAACCTGTATCAAAATACTTTGTGTGGGATCCAGTGAGGTTGGTTCTACAGAATACCCTTGCAAAGCTGAAACCTTGTTAAATACAAGCAGTTTGGGCATGCTATTGCTGCTATGTTGAAACTATAATACATATCTGACTATGGGTGTAGCATTGTAGAGGCTGTTCTAGAATTTTGCCTGTCGCTTCTAACTAGATGAAGATGAAAACCATGAAGGAGGCAAAGTTGGTTGAATAGATAGAGATGGCTATGAATAACTTACAATGAAAAGAAATAACATTCATTGAAAATTAATATTTATAATAATTCCAATTCAAACATTTCACTAAACACCCTCTTCCCTTATTACTGCTTGAATTAGTAAAGGTCTATTGTAGTTGGTCCATTTACTGTTGTATAATTGCCTTCTCACATAATGGCGATATATATAACTAAAATTAGAAGTGTATTGGACAACTGAAGTATGGATTGTACATTTTGTTACAAACAGACGAGACCAATTAAAAAATATTTGGTTGAAATTATAAAACATGATGAAACTAAAATTGACGCCCGTTTATTATATATACTGCGGTGTTCGACTACAAATTAAGCATGTTGTCTGCCCAGGGGTGATGGGATGGAGGAGAGGGGCACACAGCATGCATATTTATTACACCATGTGAATGTATCACCAGTAAGCATTAAATTTCATGACTGTCTCATGTAGCCAATTTATTTGCAAAATATGAAAAAATGCTACTTGTCACAATGACCAATACCAACTACGGAACTCTGCTGGTATTTACAACTGTCATTATGGCATATCAGGAAGAATTGATGGTCCTGGTGAAAGTTCAGCATCATAATTATGTTGATGCATATCCACAAAAACAAAACAGACAACATTGAACTGACATTGCTAAGGTATTATGGAGAAAAAAAAATAGGGGGGAACAATTTAACTGAACTAGATAAATCTCATCAAATTATCACTATACCGTTAAAACCTTAGTTGATCCTCACATTCTGTGCAGGCTTATCCAGATAATGGAATTCACACTTTATGCAATTGACGGTTCAGATTAAAGGTTGAGAGTTTATGACAGGTGTGGAGCGTGGAACATGGAACATAAAAAGAAAATTGAACAAATAAAAGTGGGGCAAATGGTCTTAAAGAGATGGCTGTGAGATTAGCTATAGAGTTTTGTCTTTGTGTCGGCTCTCGTGTGGTCTCAAAGTTTGTTCTTTGTTCATTGTCTCTCGCACGACCTCAAAGTTTGTTCCTTGCTTGTCGGCAGTAGAGGGATCGGTACTTTTGTTCATCCATCTCAGAACTGCAGGGGTCTGACTGGTCCAGGGAGGCAGTGGTAATGGCGATCTCCCTCCAGCCACTGAGATGATTTTATTGCTGTTTGGATCTATTACATTGCCATATTCATCTGTCTCGGCAAACAAGAGGTTTCTGGATGGCCCTCTCCTGCGACCTAGAAATGGACAGCATATGGAGTATTGCAAACAAGCAAAGTAAATCATAAGTGTTTATAATTCAATTTAATTAAACCCTTTATCTAACAGTTCACTGCAATTACAAAAACAACAAAGAATGTGTTTAGACTCCCAGAGAGTGACTAGTGACATTCTATTTAATGCCTCCAGTGCCTATAATAGTTCGAATCACAACAAATAATGTGTTTAGACTCCCAGGTGACTAGTGACATTCTATTTAATGCCTCCAGTACCTATAATAGTTCTACTCACCCAGGTAGTTGCTTGTACTAGTTTTGTCGGGAGTGAGGGGGACAATAAAAAGAGAGAAGGAGAGGACCACGACCATGAGAACAGTTCCAGCAGTACCAGCCTTGGCCTTGGATGGCAGGAATTTGGCCACCAGTTCCTGCAGCTCCTGCAGCTGCTTCGTTAAACTTTTATTCTCCATTCTCAACTGGCCTGCTTCCTTTGATAGTTTTTGATACCTCTCTGTACTGAGCTTTACACGGTCTTCCAAACCTTCCACATATTCTTTCTTCTTCTTTCTGCTCTCCTGTGCAGATATTTTATTTTTTATTTTTCGTCTTATCCGCTTCAAGTGTTTTTGCTCAGTCTACAAAAAAAAAAAAAAAAAAAAAATCATAAAGTTATATGAAAGTGCTTCACCTTCAACACTGTTAGTAATATGTCATTTTACTTCTGCATACTTTGGTAAGTGGCATGTCAGTTGGTAAAGTTATCCCTTCTTCAGAAAGTAACTTCTTTTCTTCGTCTGAAAGGACTAATGTGGATGCCTTCCCACCACCTTCATGAGGAGAGTCTGTGGTGTCTGGGGAAGGGGGAGATGCAACTGATGTAGATGCCCTTAGAGATTCTGACAACAATACGGAAACATACAATAGGTACACCTAATAAAGAGTCATCTCAACTTTTGCAACCTTACAGGCTAGTGAGACATCAGTTCAAACACATCGTATATACACCACACACACACACACACACCAATCTAAACAAATACAACTGTATGTCTTCTTATAGTAGTCTTATGTATAGTAAACACTTGATACACTATTGCATGGACATTCATAGGTAGTGAGCCACAACTCAAGCTATTGTAAACCAGCCTTTCTGTATCTCAACTACACTGTATGTTAATATTCCAATATTGGGGAGCGAGGGAGGCAGTTGGTGGTGACTGCTATGGTCAGATCCAGAATTATTCAGAAACATAATTGCCAGCATACCACTTGCTGCAAATTCAATTTTCTGTTCATAGCTTATCCAAAGTAAATGTGAATATTTTACAAATCACCTCCATATACGCTTGCTCAATTAGATGCGCACACTCTCATATAATCGCTGCTCAGGAAAAACAGTAGCAGCATTTACTATCGTATAGATCTATTGAGTTACTCTGTGTCTAACCTAATTATCTATAGCTAACTGATCAGCCTGTTTAGGTTAACTTTACTTTTGATCACTTTAGTGGTCTGGTCCTTCGAACACGCATTTATGAAGCTACCGATCTTCAAAGTGCATTTGTGTATTGTGTAGGGAGTTGTGCCCCAACAACTATTTCAGTTATAATTTCATTTTCATCCACAACTCCGGCAAAATCTGCGTCTCCAATACTTTCCTATTCTACGTTACAGACGGGGAACAAATTTCTAATAAACACCTCTCTTGAATAGTGGCTTCTCGCGGCAGTCAACTGAAAAGAATAGTAGCCATGGCGTCTGATTGAGCATATGCAGTATGTCCCACCAAATAAACTATCAAACACATTTCTCCACCCAGCTTTTTCTTTAGAACATTATATTGCCTGTGGTGTTTACATAGAATCCCTCTCTATTTAAATTTTGGAAAATAAAAAAAAAGTTGTGTGTTGTCTTACAATATTCTTCTTCAAATTCAAGGTTTCATACAAAGGCCAAGATATTCCTCCCCCTTCCCCCAACGTAGGCATGTGCATCTGTGCATCAAAGTAATGTGGGTTTAAAGAATGGGCATGGTTAAGTATATGCAGTGTCCCCTATCCCCAGCGGTGTCAAGCCTTGACATTGACCCAACGTACTCACCAACATCAATTGTCACTTCTGAAGATGAGGGCATCAATTCGTCCAAGTCACTCTGGTGGAAAAAGGTCCCTTCGCTGTTGACATCGCTCATCATCCATTGCGAAGGGTCTCCTAAAAAGTCTGCGGTATTACCAGACGATGCTGTCATGAAGGGGCTTTGTGAAGGGGATTCCCCTACACTCTGCTGGTCAAACACGCTCCCCCCACCAGCGCTGGTTGTGCTCGCAGTTGGAGACCTGGAGTAGTTGAGGAGGGCGGTGGAACTGGATTCCGAGGAGTAACCCTCGCTGTTCACTGGTGAGGCGGGGAAGTTCAAGAGAGGGTCAAAATTGAGCGTGCCACCAACAGCCCCATGGTCACCACCCGCAGCTGCTTGTAGGGACTCACTGGGCATGTCAAGTAGGGAAGCTAGCAAGTCTCCCTGCATATGGTACAGTGACACCATCACCAACACTCCCCCATTACCAACACTCCCCCACCATCACACTACTATGAACGCCACCATACTTCAGCCTAAATGTCATAGGTAAGCTGTTTCCTTACCTGCACACCTTGATTGTTTATCAAGTCTTGAAGGAAAAGGTCATCCTTTAGCATGTCAGACTGTGACGACCCCATGATCACATCAGGGAATAGTGAAGCCTCCGCGGCCATTTGACTCCAATACGCGTGGTCTGTCCTGATATTCTGTGAGAAAACTACCACCTGGACGTTTTGACGTGGCAGAGCAACACCTCCACTCCCTATCAGATAATTTGCATAGCCTTCATTCAAACAAAGATGACTCATAGCAATATTGTGGCTATTTTTATATATCCGGTCTCCGCCTCATAACCAAGTAAGCCCCACCCCGCTAGCTTTCGTTTCCAAACAATTTTTTTGCGCCGAGCGACAACCCCTGGCCCTCTATCTTGAAATTCTCTCGCAGGAGTGAATGAATTTAGTTGGAGCGCTACAGCTGTGAAACCAGATGATTCTTTTGTTGGGATGAGTTCTGAAAGGATCTATTTGTGGCCCCTGTTGTTCCTTGTTTCTATCACGATTAGCTGGTCTTTGGCTGGCGCGTCAAGCTTCAACAGCCGCAGACCTCGTAGTCATGAAGTAGTCATTCCGATGCCCGCTCCTGGCCGGGGTGGACCTGTAGTAAGTACTGAGTCGATGGATTAATGTAACTACTGGAGTTATTGATATGATTTAACCTCCCCAGCATAATGAATATCGGTGTACCTCAACTTCTCTGTCGCCAGAAGAAAGCTACATAGGTGAGTAGGTTAACCACATTACCTTTGTATGATAGCTTGTTATGTATGATGAGTTTCAGGAATGAACAATTTAGTAGAAAGTGGTGTAAAATTACAACTATCATGTATGTAGATTGTAGCAATCTGGTAGTGTAGCCAGATTTGTATGGCTTTGATGTAGGTTTAGTGAATTTAGTGACATAGCTAACTTATTCAGGGTTGAATGGACAAGATACATTGGACTAGTCCTTGCAATACATTACAGTTTGTCATCTTTGACCATTTCACCTAAATTGCTACTGTGTGCAAGCGCTTTCTCTCTTTTCATAGCCAGATTCCTACTTAAAATAGTAGGAGTAGTCTGTGACAGTCCAACTGAAACTGGTAGACGCTAGATAGAGGGCTTGTTGCAGATTATCAATACTTTGTTGCTATGGTTATAATGTTGTTGTTGCGTAATTATTATAATTGTTGTTGTTATTTTATTATTATTATCATTATTGTGTGTTGCTGTGGACCCTTAGTAAATAATTCAAGCTGTCTCTCTTTGGCCCTTCTTAATATGCATTACTCAGATTCATGTTCTACATATAGCAAACACTATGATTGTGATATGTTTGTTTAGGAACAAGACTCTTCCCGTGCCTGGACTTGTTCATTGGTTTTTAACTATTAGCATAACTAAGAACAGATGGTAATAGATTGCGTTGGAAAGTCTGAACAAACATTTTTAGAGGATGACATGCTATTAGCTACCTACTATATTTGAACTTTACTGGTTTAACTTTTCTCAAACAGAAAGTACTATATTACTGGCATCTGTCTATACCACCTTGAGGTGTATTGACAACTGTCACATGTATGTCTTGTGAGTCTTTGCTTGTGTTTGCAGTTGAGTACGAGCCTCGGGCTGATTCTAGAGTGGTGCACCACATGCTTCTGTTTGGATGCAATGGCAGGGTTCAGCAAGGCTCTTGGTAAGGGTGGGCACTCAAAGCTCTGTGTGGTGCACGTATTCATGTATGTATGTGTGTGTGTGTGGATGTTTGTGTGCATGTGTGATGTTATCGAGGATCGAAAGTATGAGATATAGCGGCTTCTTTTAATAGCACTACTGATGTAGTTTATGACACCTTCTGTTGACAAGTTTTCATGATGCTTGTTAGTTTATTTTGGAGGTGGAATTATATCATCGCCAGTCGCTGGCGTCCTTACTCGTGCATGCCAGTGAATGTACTAGTGTGAATCTATACTCACGTTCTGCTGGATATGTTTATTTATAAGTGGGGGTTGAGGCATGTGAGCTAGGAGTGTGAGTTTGTTTGCACTGGGAGGAGTTTGTTGTTGTTTCATAGCAACACATACATCAACTTGCCAGTGAGTATTAATTGCCAACCGGGAATGACGCCGCTAAGTGTTACTCTGCAAATGGTTCAAATTTGTGTAACAACATTTATTTTATTTTTTTAGGTGGTTGGGGACAGGGAATTCGATGCAGTTGTTTGTGGTTTGTGCACTTTGATTTTCAGATGTTGCCCAAGTAAGCTTTAATATTTTTGGCCGTCCGTTTGGAGTAAAATTATTTAAGTGTATTTTCTCTTGTTCAAGTAACCGCAAAAATAATATACGCATACTCTGATCTAAAAAGGGAACCTGTTATTTGAATTCTTTCAGGGTGTTTTTTGTTGTTGTTGTTGTTTTTTTGTTTAATTTTATTTTTGTACCAGGGACTGCAAGACACAAGGTATATGTGGCAGGCTTGATGAGGAGGAGCACATTATCTATGCATGGGCGCTGAATGCCTCAGGCACAAATCTCCCCAGTCAGGTTGGCTACAAGGTTGGACGACATGCCGGCATCACTTCGCTTGTCCTTCAGATACACTACGGCCATGTAGAAGGTGAGTGGGTGGAGCAAAGATATAATTAGTGAGCATGTGCATCAGAAAATGGGTAAGGGTTTGGAAATATAGTGGGTGCAGTTTCATGGTTACGTAATTTCAGAAAGGCCAATAGTGGTTTACTCATTTCTGATCCGTTATTTGGCAAGCAAGACACTATCTGGGGTAACACTATCGAAAATCATGGATATTTTTTGTTTGTGTGTATGTATGTCATTTTGCACTTTGACCCTCACATTTTTTTGTATGTGTTCACTAGATGGTTGACCCTGCCCCCATACTCCACTAAATAGAATCCTTTTTTTTTTTTTTTAATCAATCTCTACTTGCATCATCCAAGGAAATTTAGTAATTTAGCCTTTGAAATAGGTTGTCTCTGATATAATCTGAATGTTGTGGGACTTCACACTGATCAGTGTTTTTTCACATGCATGATTTTATAATTTTTTTACTCATACAATTCAATTTTGCCATTGGGTGAGAGTGGGTGGGGGGGATCTTTGGGCGCTGTTATTTCTGTATGAAACCCTGGATGTGGCTTTGATGGTGTGTGTGTGTGGAGTGCAAGTAACTTTGACCCAGCCAGATGCATTCTTGATTAGTAATTGACACTGGAACTATGCACACTCACACACATACCCTAATCCTTGTGAAACTGTCTTTGTACAATGTGTGTCACTGCATTGTGATGTATCTTGCCAAACCAAAAGGTGTATCCAGGTCAGTAAAACTCTGAAAGTGATGCCAATTGGAAAGTGGCGGATATCAGAGAATACTAATAATTACACGAGCACATGAGCCCACAGAAATACATGAATGCATAGAATGGGAAGATTTGAAGGTTTGCAATCAATTTAATAAAATTAACAGATGTACTGTGGAGATTAAATTACAAGTTTCCTCATTTCTTCCTGGCAGAATTGATCACCAGCAGCCATTGTTTCCTGGTGTTTCGTAGGAAATGGCTTATAGTGTGTATGTGTGTGTGAAAGCGTCTTCCTCCTGCCATCTTCTTTTCTCCCATATTTGCATGTGCTCACTTTAAAAACCTGACTCCTTGATATCTCTTTGGCTTAGTTGGTCTCTCTCAAAAGTGATTCAATTTGTGTGTGTGTGTGTGTGTGCATTTGTTTAGAAATCTCTGACCTCTCTTCTGTTAGTAAAGAAGCTCTTGCTCTCAAAATCACTCAACAAAGGTAAGTCCCAGCATTCAATATTTTTTTTGTTTCGCTTTCTTTAATTTTAAAGTTATATGTGATGTCCTAGAATTAATACTTTCTAGAATTGAAATTCTTTTATTGCATTATGTCTGAAACAGTTAGAGCTATTGCACAAAAACTTGGGGATTTCTTTCTGATCCAAAATGGAGCGTGTGTGTACCATTGTTTATTGCTAGACTGTGCTATGGTGGGACATCTGGTGAACTATTGCATATCTTCTGAGCATGAGCTAATCATTACAATGGCTGGTTACCCTTATCACGCACACATATGTTCACATTACTAGTGGTGTGCTTGAGCACAAATGGCGAGCGAGCCTTAAACTACACTATTGTTAAATGATTGATTTTAACAACTAACACTCAAGCTACTCGAGTTTATAAATTACGTATGCGGTAAAGGGGTTTCAATGCCACTCCCGCAACTGTTTGAATTGAAAAAGAAGCAACAAAATCAAATCACGTTATTTAAAGTTTTCTTTGTGAGTAGTTGTAACGCACAATACTTTCACACAACTGAATATACCTACGCAAGACTTACCTTCGTGGTAAGTCTAGTGGACAATGAATTTTCAATTAAAAGCTGTTGAGTAGGGCTTATAACTGCGACAAATAGCGTATTAACTTACCACTGCCACTAACTCGAATAGAAATGGAGCTCCCATAATTTTTTGAGTTTTAACTGCACCCGCAAAACAATTCAAAGCGGTAAACAATTCAATTTCTAAGGTGATACGGGTAATGGTCGCTAAACCGGAGGATTCTGTTTAGTGAAGTTTAGGACGGGGTCGAACGCGGAGCGAACACAAAAATACGGAGGGTCAAAGTACAAAATGACATATGTACGTCCATATATACAAATACACAAACATCCCCGATTTTTTCATTTTTACCCCTGCAAGTGTCTCGCTCGCTCGCCAATAATACTCAGTGAGTCTCGTCTGCCGATTAACAGCAGATCTCAAAAATGGCATCATAAAAAAAAAAAGCTAGAGTACTTCAGCCAAAAGTTTGGATCATCTTCTTATTCTAGATAAAACAAGCTGTGGAAGAGTCTCTTATAATTACACCATCAATATTCCTGCCTGTAAAGCTAGCCTAAATTGTTGTGTGGTCATTGCTTCCTTAACCTTTATTGAGTAGGAGTATAGAGAAACATCATAGATTTTTTTCCTCTATATTGATTTTATGATACTTCTAAAATTTCCTTGAAGTGCTGGTATTTCTAACGTCAGATACTGGCAGACTATAAGTTATTAATTACTAGCACTCTGAACTTTATTTTGTGTGATTGTCACAGGCAGAAATATGTAGCAGGTATCTTCCTGATGGGAGGTAGCAGCTACATGGTACCAGCAGGGAAAAAGGAGGCCAATGTTGATACAGCGTGCAGGTTCCGGGGACCCAAGGCTATTTACCCGTTTGCCTTTCGCACTCATGCCCATTCCCTTGGTAAGGTGTAGTCAGAGAGAGTGAATGAATTTATTATGATTGTGTGTTGTGTGTGTGTGTGTGCAGGCAAACAGATAGTCGGTTACGTTGTGAAGTCAGGGAGGTGGCTCTTAATTGGAACCAGAAGTCCACAGGATCCTCAGGTTAGACAGTGTGTGTGTGTGTGTTTTTCACAGCTGGGTGTGTGTATGTATGTGTGTGTGTAACATCAGAGAGTATAACTTATTTTGAATGTAGTTGGGAATAGATTTGTTTTCCTTTACTCTTCTGCTGCTCATGCTCTTCTGTGCTCATGAGTGATTCAATGTTGATGATACACAGAAATAGGAAATTGCCCACAAAATACAATTCCAAGCATGATGCAATGATGTTGCATGTATACACTCAATTCCCTCTTAAGGGTGGCCGCACATAGCAACGCGCATCCGGACATTAATTTATTCGCCAATACCCCACCATTCGATAATACGCGAGCAGAAACAATCGCGCAGTAGTAGCAGAAGTATACTTTGTGAATTTGTGGTGTTTTAGTTTAGCTTCTTGTCCGTTTACAGCAACTCTCCATACGTCGTCTGAACTCACGTGGCAAGGTGCACCAGGCTGCCTCTCTTCCTGTAGCCGTTCTCCAGGTTCTGCGCACCTGAACTCAAGCGGATGGATCCAGCAGGCTCTATTTCTAAGGAGCGAAGATTTTCCAAGTTGCGCAGACCTAATACCCTTCACCTCAGACTATCTCCAAGAAATTGCTCTCACTTCTGACTCTATTGTTATTGCTGTATTGATGTTTGTTTACTCTTGAAATAGGTGGGCTCTTTTTAGAACCAATACAAACCAATTGAAAAAAAAATTGCTCGCGTACAAGGAGTACGAGACATGGGGGCGGGGCTATTTTTTAAGCATTGCGAGTGGAATTATAGTTCCAAATTTTATATCAGTTTTTCTTGGAATCTAATAATGAGAACGACAAAAAAAATTTACACATGGGTAAACCTAAAAAAAAAATGAACTGCACCACAACGAGAATTTTATAAATGAAAAAATTGCGGATAAATCATAATATTGAAATGGAAAATAACTCGTCTTGCAGTAGAGTATCGGCTCGGCTAGTAGTGCACCAAATTGCGGAGCTCCCACTTTCCGCACCGCTCCAAAAAAAGTGCTACAAAGTTTTATAACCAGGCCTCGATATTTCTTCCAGATTTGCTCTAAAATTAGTGAGCGGCGCCTTCGGCAAGTACTTTGTCCTTGTGTTGTAGTGGAGAAGCCCCTGTTAGTAGTAATCGTGCATAGCAACCATCAACAAAAAATTGCGTAGGCGGTGTGTGGCCACCCTTAAGGGTGCCCGCACATAGCAACGCGCACCGCCTGTAGATCCGGACATTAATTTATTCCCCGCCAATACCCCACCATTCGATAATACGCGAGCAGAAACAATCGCGCAGTAGTAGCAGAAGTATACTTTGCGAAGTTGTGGTGTTTTAGTTTAGCTTCTTGTTGTCTCATATTCGTTTACAGCAACTCTCCATACGTCGTCTGAGCTCCGCAGCAAGTTGCACCAGGCTGCCTCTCCACCAGTAGCCGTTCTCCGGACTATGCGCACCTGAACTCAAGTGGATGGATCCACCAGGCTCGATTTCTGCGGAGCGAAGACTTCCCAAGCTGGCAAATGTAATACCTTCACCTTTGGCTATCTCCAATGAACTGCTCTCTCTTCAGACTCTCTCTTGTTATTGTTGTATTGATGTTTGTTTACTCTTGATATAGGCGGGCTCTTTTTAGAAACAACACAAACTAATTGAAAAAAAAATTGCTCGCGTACTCATAGTACGAGATATGGGGGTGGGGCTATTTCTTAAGAATTGCGAGTGGAATTAAAGTTCCAAATTTTGGGTCAGTTTTTCTTGGAATCTAATAATGAGAACGACACAAAAATTTTATACACGGGTAAACCAAAAAAAAATGAACTGCACTACAGCGAGAATTTTTCAATATCTTATAAATAGAAAAAAATGCGAATATATCATAAAGTAATATTGAAATGGATAAGAACTCTCTGTCTTGCAGTAGAGTATCGGCTCGGCTAGTAGTGCACCAAATTGCGGAGCTCCAACTTACCGCACCGCTCCAAAAAAGTGCCCCAAAGTTTTATAACCAGGCCCCGATATTTCTTCCAGATTCGCTCTAAAATTAGTGAGCGGCTCCTTCGGCAGGTACTTTGTCCTTGTGTTGTAGTGGAGAAGCCCCTGTAAGTATACAAATAGTAGTAATCGTGCATAGCAACCATCAACAAAAAATTGCGTAGGCGGTGTGCGGGCACCCTTAACCAAACACTTCTATTGCTGGCACGCCTCTCTACCAAGTGCAAGTTATAACCACTCAATTGTTCAATTCTTACTGCACGACTTCGCTAATTGATTGCCATTACCGACCCCTGAAGTGCTTGCAGTTAGTTCGAGAGTTCTGGGGAAGCCTAGGAGAGGTGCAAGCGACAGAGGATGAAGATTGAGTGTACTGTGCATTTGCTGGCTTGCTGGCACAGTGGTGGCAACTGAGGTGCCAATCAGCAAATATGAATTTGAGAATGCTACATGGTATGGGTCATCAGTGTGTTGCTTTACCTGCTACATGTCAAGCATATTGATCTGATTAGAATGTAAATTTTTGCATCCATAAGTGTTTTCAAGTGCATCTGTGAGAAAGTGCGTACTTTTACTGAAGTGACGTGAGATAAGATTTAAATTAGTTACATCTATATAATAATACGTTTGTGTGTCAGCAATGACAATGGTGTGTATTCATGGATAATGCATGAGTTTAAACAGTTCGGTAAAGCATCGTCATCTGAATGGGTAAAAGTGTAGTCATGTTCAGTAGCCAACTATTAATTGTAACTGGTGGGTGGAATTGGCGAAAAGGAAGGCGAGAATATGAAAGAGAAGACAAAAGCTTTGCAAAGCCTAAGATTGGCGAGGGAAGGCAGCGTAGGTTTCAAAAAGGAAGACTTAAGTATGAAAGAGAAAACCGAAGTTTTGTAAAACCTTAGTCCACAATCATGATAGAAAGACAGAGAGAAGACAAAGGAGAAGAAGGGACTCCATGACTCAAAAATAGAGCTGGAGAAAGGAAAGGAGGTGGATAAGAAAACTGAGAGTGTTCAGGAAAAGAGAGAGCAGGAGAGGGACACTGACGTAACCTTAACCAATGGTAGAGAATAATAACAATAGTAAAAATAACTTATGCCACTGCATTCTTACTTTGCAATACGTCAAGCTCTACTGTGTGGCGGGGTACTTGCTAGTATATAAATAATTTCGGATGACATTATATTTTTTTAGACCAAGTAAATTTACTCCCACCTACTGTGTAATACATGCATGCAACATGTACCATGTCTCTTGTACTTATATATGAATGTATTACGCTGTGGATACACTTTAACATGCCATAAATACCTTTATTATTCTTGCCTACAGGCATTCTATTCTGTCGATAACCCTATGTCGGTACAAGTCTCTGATATCCTGGTGAGTTTGTGTGTGTGTGTGTGTGTGGTGTATGTTTAGATATCTGTGTGATGGCTTCTTCCTTGTTTGTGATAGGCTGCAAGATGTGTGTACAACACAGAAGACAAACACTCTGGCATACATATGGGGTGAGTAAGGTGTGGGTGGGTGGGTATGAGTGGGTGTGTCCATGTGAAAGCATGGTGGATGATTGAGTTGCAATTTTACTGGTCAAGAGGTTGCACGTAGTGCCTTCTCTTGACCAGATAGTAAATAATAATAATGACCACTACTACTAATAATAAACAGTAATGTAACTACAATAACAGTCCTAATGTCAACCAGGGAAGAGTGCAAACCCTCAGTGTTAGTTTAAAAAATCAAATAAATTGCAAAGAAGTCATGGATAGTAAAGTTCTTAAATTTTCAGCTCATAACATTAATTTTTTTAGTCAAAATACCATAATAGTAATAATGTAAAAGCTACAATAGATGAACAAGAAATATGGTAGAACTAAACAATGCAATAGAAATAAAGTGAAGCCCTAGCAATAATTAGAATATTAAATTTAACTTATCTAGATATTCTACTGTCCTGGGACTTACTTATCCACACTGTCTGTATAGAGCTCTTTACACTCAGCCATATGGTTTTTACGACTTTCTGAGGACTTAGTGGAATTCTCTGTCTTTAGTATTAACCTCGGCTTGGTAGAAAAACAATAATCACAGGAACGTTTGGACTTTCTGATACGCATGTTACACGAACATTTAGGACACACTTTTTGGAGAGCAGGCATACTTATAGTTAATTGAAAGAAGCACACCTCCAGCAGCAGAGACTTCCCAACACCAGACAAAGATTAGCACTGGAACACTACAGAGCATGTGTAACAAATTTGATACAGGCATGATAAGATTTGTACGCTCATGTGAGCACGCGTGATTCTAAATGGCAGGTAAATGAATGAATGGGTGTGACCATATAGCAACACTCACCATAGTGTCAGCTTTTTCTCTTTGTTCTCAACTAAGCCAAAAAAAAAAAAGTAGCAAATTAAGAGACTTAAATCACCATCTAGTCTGAGTTCCTCTTCTCTCAAGGCATAAAGGTCCGCCATCTTCAAGATCCGCTGTTGACAGAGTGACAATATAAGAATGAATGTGCACTGAGGGTTAATGAATGTGCACTGAGGGTTAATTAACACCAAAAGTGCAAAACCTTAGCACTACTCTGCACTCGTACAAAATCATTTACCAGGCAAACTTCGTATTGGTATGTTCACATTTCTAGTTCTGGAATAATTCATGATTGACAAAAGAAGACAAAAAGTGCCTGATACTGTACTAGTGTTATTGTGTGTGATTGGGTTGTTGTTGTTGTTGTTGTTGTTGTTGTAGGCCAGATAGTGAGGACGAGATGTGCAACTTCTATATCATGTATTTTACTGAGAATGATGGGCGGGCACTGTACCAGCAAGATTGCTGGTCATCCCCTCCCCGAACTCTTCATTTTCCCGCCAAACTCCCTCCTCTTCCCTCACACCATGCCTCAGGAGAGTCAGAGGAAGAGGGGCAGCATCACCACAGCCACACCCACCAGACAACTCATGCCAGTACACCTTCTCGTGCGACTACAACTCACTTTGAGGAGCCCTTCACTTTGCCCGTGCCCTCAGCTAGCGACAGTTCTCGGTCACACGTATCTCACCAGAAGTTGTTCCCATCTGAAGATTGGCCGTTGAATGGCATGAATATTCCAGATGCTGCCATGGGCCAGGTGTCAGCGGTTGCTATAGATGCTGATGGTGATGTCCATGTGCTACATAGAGGTCCTGTCACATGGGATTCTAAGTAAGATGATGTAGTAGCACGTGCGAGACATGCAGCAAACCTTCCTAGCAAACCTTCCTCTCCCACATTCTTTACCTCTTTTACAGTTTATGACAGGCAAATGATTTATGTATTTATTGTATGGTTAAAAAAAAGGCAAATTTGACATAATTATTAAACCAATTGAGGTTGTTTTGTTTTCGAATCTGAACTTTCTGTGTTCACAGTTCCTTTAGGGACGACTACATCTACAAACATATTTTAGACGGTCCTATCAAGACTCACACCTTACTCCACTTTTCACCGGTAGGGAAACCCCATCGCTCCTGGGGGACTTCCCTCTTCTACATGCCCCATGGCCTAACCATAGACCACCAAGGCAGCTTCTGGGTCACAGACGTGGCCCTTCATCAGGTTTTTAAGTTCCATCAGCTAGGAGACAAGGAGCCAACCATGGTGCTAGGGAAGGCCTTTCATCCTGGCGACACTGTCAAGACCTTCTGTCAGCCGAGTAGTGTTGCCGTGGAAAAGTCGGGAAACTTCTACGTCTCTGATGGGTAAAGGGTTTTAGATTAAGTTACCGGATGGGCAATTTTTAGAGCTCTGAATTAGTTTTCTCCTACCTTACCTTCTCAAAGTCTGTTACTGACATATTACCTGTAGTGACTATCTGATGTTCAGGTAACTGGACACCATTGGAATAAAAGAAATGTATAGATGAGAGGGTGTGGTCAAGCATGTATAAATACATAGCTGAAAAATAACGATACAAAAATAACGATACAAATGTTTGCTTTTTTTTTTTTTTTTTTTTTTTTGCAATGATCTTGGCAATTTTTTCATAAGTACTATATGCTTTGCAAGTGTTAATAGTAAAATATATTCATTATTGGCGAGCGAGCGTAGCGAGCGAGACACTTACAGGGGTAACACAATCGAAAATCGGGGATGTTTGTTTATTTATATATATGTTTGGACGTATGTATGTCATTTTGTACTTTGACCCTCGCGTTTTTGTGTTATTTATGTGGTCGACCCCGTCCCAAATTGCACTAAACAGAATCCTCTGGTTTATCGATCAGCACCCGTATCACCCTAGAAATTGAATTGTTTACCGTTTTGAATTCTTTTGCGGGTGCAGTTAAAACTTGAAAACTTAAGGGACTTCCATTTCTATTCGAGTTAGTGGCGGTGGTAAGTCAATGCTCTCTTTGTCATGGTTATAAGCCGTGCGCAACAGTATTTACTTGAAAATACATTGTCCACTAGCTGCGAAGGTAAGTCTGTGTAGGTGCATGTCCAGTTGTGTCAAAGCATTGTGTGTTACAACCACTACTTAGCTAAAGAATATCACAAAGAAAACTTTTAAATAACGGGTATTGTTTTGTTGTTGTTTTTTTCCTTCCAAGCAGTTGCAGAGAGTTGTTACTATGGCACTGAAATCCCTTTACCCTGTATGCTAAATTAAAAAACTGGACCTTATTTTCAGTAACTTCAGTGTTAGAAGTCAAAATCATTCATATAAAAATAGTATAGTCTTTAGGCTCGCTCGCCATTTGTGCTCAAGCACATCACTAGTTACTTTAAATAATTAAATCTAGCTACAAGTAAAATTTGATTAAATTCACACTATTGAAGGTTGTATACGTATGCGTCCTTTCCCCCCTCATGTTCATCTTCCTTCATTAGGTACTGCAACAACAGGATTATGAAGTTTTCTGCGGATGGAAAGGTGCTTCATACTTGGGATACTCCGGTTGCTGGCACCAGTCTGTTTGTGCCTCACAAGGCCATCCTCAATGCCGCTGAAACCATACTGTATGTGGCAGACCGAGAGAACCAACGTCTGGTGTCCTACAACACACGCAGGGTCAACACTCTTGGCAAGGTGTTCCGCGAGAACATGGCTGGTGCTCCCTATGCCATCTCCTTGAATACATCATCATCATCATCGTGGCAGATGTTTGGAGTGTTTGGGGGAGTGAAAGAGGATGGGCCTCTAATGGGATTCACTCTGGACAACTATGGGAGAATAGTTGGCAAGTGGGGACCAAAACAGGTAAGAATAGTCCATACATACACACACACACACATACATGCCTACACACACAAAAACACACACATATTTGATTCCATATCTTTGATGTAGGGTTTTGCTAATCCCCATGACTTGGCAGTGGACTCTATCAGCAATGCAGTGTACATCACTGAAATAGGACCCAATAGGATTTGGAAATTTGTTCCAGAGCCTTGTGAGTTTGGCCGGCTGTGGGTGGAGGGAGGTTTTATTGTTGTCATCTTTCATTTGTTATTTTTAAGAAAGTAATTAAATATTATGTTTATTTACTGCACAAGTATGCTAGTCAAGATTTGCTTTCCGTTCGTCTGTTGTGCCGTGTTCTGTTGTCATAACAATAAGAAGCAGTTACTACCTGTGAATACACACACAGGAAACTTTGTTAATTTTAATGGGGGAATATGACCAATGTAGAAAGTAAATAATTACTTAATCTACAATAAGTTACCGTTTTTATTTCTTCAGCTGTGCGCAATAACCCGACCAGTGACCTGGACAATGTGTTGCCCTCTCTCACATCAGATCTAAGTCTGCCACAGACAACCCCCACCATCCTGCCAGGTTCCACAGGGAAGAGTCATCATCAGGTAGAAGACAAGCCAACCATAACACACATCAACATTACAGACTCCCAGCCCGATAACTCGAGTAATTATACTGAGAGTTATTTAGAAGATTTCCTGGACTCGCTCGCCAATATTTCTGATGCATCTCATCAAGACATGGACCTCCGAGACTCTCCTCACATGACCATGCCTCCTCCATCGCAGCAGCAGAAGGAGCAACAGACTAATGTAAATGTGGGTGTCGTAGTGACAGTTGTTGCCGTGGCAATGCTGGCTCTCATCATATCCGTGGGTGTGATAAAGGAATACCGTCATCTCAAGTTCAAAGGTTGGAGATTTGTCCACAGCGGTGAGCGAGACGCGACTATCGGGGTCAAACCCAGCGGGAGCACTGTGAGGAGGGAAAAGAAAGGCGTGACCAAGAAGAAGAAGAAGATGACACCATACAACAAGTTACAGTCTGTGCTGGGAGCCAGTAAGCTCGGTTTCAGTCGACTCAAGACCTACGACTCTGATAGCGAGGAGGAGGAGTTTCCAGTGTTCAACAGAGTGTAGCTCGAGCTGGCCATTTTCACTGTCATCATAATTAGAAAGCAGTATGTCACAATACAACTCTCAGTGGTAACCTTTCAATTTTTTTTGTAACTCTTGTCATTTCTCATACAAGTATTACATGATATAGTTTCTGTCATAAATATACATCAATTACTTGACCATCACTGGAAGTAAATCACATGATATTTCTTAATTGATCACATGACCCATAATTGGACAGCAAATCTCTCTTTCTCCTCGGATTAAAATGGAGAAACATTTTTTCCCCTAAAATTAGGACAACTTTTATAGGAGATAAAAATTATTAAACAAAGTAGAATTTCATTAACTATATACACAGGAGTGTGTTAAAAATTTCCTTTTGAAGATTCTGTTTCTGCTTAGATCAGTTAAGTTAGGATTATTAGTTGCATCATGTACAGTCTACCAATAAATACAGCATCATTAGTTTGTGGAATCTCATGCAACAAAGAGTATGTATGATTGCGCCATCTTAAATGCAACAAAACAGATAAACAATTTTTTTTTATTAAACTTTACTCATATTTCAATTACATTTGTTTCACAAACTAAAATCCCATTTTTTTTATTGTGAAGTCACGAGACATAACTTTATTCACGTGTTCTAAAAGTGATGTACTTATCAGAGTCAATACACGAGTACTACACTAATGAGTATACTGCCTTATTTATTATTTATTCGCAGTGGCATACACTGCCTGAAAAAAGTCCATTGATAACTAGAGTCGACAAAGCTGTAGAGGCTATTAACTAGTTATCAACTGATTATACAATAATTTATTATGGTAGTCAATGAACACTTTTCATGCAGTGATAGCTTGTGGTTTCAGTTGTAGCTGTGCAAACCCTTTACCCAACAGCTAACACGAGTAATATTACAATTAGTGCTTGCTACAATCACATCATATCTAATCATTGCATAAACATCATTGGTATAATGTATAAATAAATATTGAAATCAGAACACATAAACAAAGGTATTAAAAATTGAAAATAAAGTTTCTTGTGCTGCATTCTAGCCTTTTAGCTTGCACTGCAAGGGGTGGGGGGGGAGGGGGATAATCACATTAGGTAAAAGGTTATCTTACCTGAACAAATAAATTTTCCCCCTTACCTCTGCTTTCTTGGGGCACAAACAGTGAGCTCTGAAAACAAAACACAAATAATTTAGGTTAAACACACCCACACCAACCCCTCTCCCCCACACGGAGAGACCATGCCTCTTATGGTTGTTGATTAGTAAGTTTGTCTTTATTAAACTATTGTAGGTTTTCTGGCTGAAACAAACAAAAAACAAAAAACAAAAACAAAAAAAACAAAAAAAAAGAAGCAAATAATAAAACTATTTTTACTTACCTAGTGGGTTTGTGGTTCTTGATAAATGGGACAACATTACAAGGACTGTCTCCATGACAACTCAAAGAACAACCTTCACAGATCCCTGTGATTAACAACAATATGAAGCATTACAGTTCCATTACTAGTCCACCATGAAAATAAATAAAATAAAAAATAAAATAAAAAGGAGAGAGTCGCAATGTAATAAAAGAAACACCATGCAAACCCTCACCACTACTATACACTAGCAAGCTAGCTATAATTAAATCATTTCTCAGATCAATTAGGTATCAACATTACTGTGCAATGAAATCTGTAGACATAACGCTGTTTTCAGTATGCAAAACTCCAATTTAAACACTTGATTAACTCAAACTACCCTGTACTGCAAGAAATTATGGGCTCATGTGATCACCAGTGACGAAAGGGGCGTTTCCCACAAAAATTAGTACCTACGTGGGCTGATAGCTTCTCACAATAACAAATACATTCTGAGTAGGTTTATACCTAAATCAGCAGTTAATTGTCAATAATTTCCAAAGTCAGAGTATGACAGACAGACAGACTGGACAACTACTATAACCCTCTTGCGCATGCACGCTGAGGGTTAAATATTGAGACATCAATTTCCTTGCCATTGTTTCAGTACGCTGGTCTCACAAATAATTCCTTGCAGGTTACATGCCCCAATAAAAGTGCACTAATTGAGTTTAATAGCTACATACATACTTGTGCTGGATTTAGTCTACTTCACTTAGCCATAATACATCTGCCACTTTCTTATCACTATAGTTACTAATGGACCAGCAATCTATCCTGGTCCCAAACTTTTAGGGACACACAAACAAAAACAACAACAACACACACACAACATGTGACAGATTCATCAACATGACAAAGAATTCTGAGATAAACACATAAACAATTACAATGATGATGGCTATACTACAAGTGAAGTAACAAGTATTGTAATGGACACTTTTATTACATCGTGAATGAATTGTAAAAAGCTGTTCAGCACCAAGCATTAAAGAATTAGATGTAGTAAAAATTCTCCGGTACCAAGTGCATACATAATAGTTAGAGTGCGGTACCTTGAAATCTGTGGGATTTAGAAACCCTCAGGCTCCTAGTAGCGTCCTCGCTACGCTCTGACGCTACAGCCCGGAGTCTTCGAGTTTCTAAATCCTGCAGATTTCCATGGTACCGCACTCTAACTTTTTTAGAACAGAAGGTGCTAAAATTGTACTACAGTGATGAACTGAAGTAACTAGCTAACGAGTATATACCGAATATTGTGACCTAATTTTGAGCTGAGAATGTGGAAAAATTATAGTGGGAGAAAGGTTTGCTCGGAGAACACTGTGCACGAGCATTAGTTGACACTATTTCTATATGTGTGGCACATATTCTGCCTTACATTCAGGACAATAATGCATACTGGTATAGCAGTTTGGTAAAGGGTCTAGCTACGCCAGACTAGACAAGAACACCGAGCACTACGACATAATCCTCTATCACAAATACAGCGCACTCACCAGAGGTACACGGAAGAAATACAAAACAACAAGAACAACAAAAAAAAACACCGAGGCTTGATTTTAAACACACTATATTCTTCTTAATGCCACCAAGGTTCAAGGTTCACTGGGGCAAGATGAGTGGACAATATTCGGTATACTCGTTAGTACAGTTCTATCATTGTAGTTCATTTCTATCACTGTAGTTCAGTTCTATCACTGTAGTACAGTTCTATCACTGTAGTTCAGTTCTATCACTGTAGTCACTGTAGTACAGTTCTATCACTGTAGTTCAGTTCTATCACTGTAGTTCAGTTCTATCACTGTAGTACAGTTCTATCACTGTAGTACAGTTCTATCACTGTAGTACAGTTCTATCATTGTAGTTCAGTTCTATCACTGTAGTACAGTTCTATCACTGTAGTACAGTTCTATCACTGTAGTACAGTTCTATCACTGTAGTTCAGTTCTATCACTGTAGTTCAGTTCTATCACTGTAGTACAGTTCTATCACTGTAGTACAGTTCTATCACTGTAGTACAGTTCTATCACTGTAGTACAGTTCTATCACTGTAGTTCAGTTCTATCACTGTAGTACAGTTCTATCACTGTAGTACAGTTCTATCACTGTAGTACAGTTCTATCACTGTAGTACAGTTCTATCACTGTAGTACAATTTTATCACTGTAGTTCAGTTCTATCACTGTAGTTCAGTTCTATCACTGTAGTACAGTTCTATCACTGTAGTACAGTTCTATCACTGTAGTACAGTTCTATCACTGTAGTACAGTTTTATCACTGTAGTTCAGTTCTATCACTGTAGTACAGTTTTATCACTGTAGTTCAGTTTTAGCATATCCTTCAGTTCTAAAAAAAGTTTGAGTGTGGTACTATGGAAATTTGCGGGATTTAGAAATTACGAAAATAAGGCGCCAGGCTGTGGCGTCAGAATTTGTCAGACTTTACAAAGACGGTAAAAAAATACCTAAGGTTTTTCAAACTATATTTCTTGGCAATAAGACGCAACAGTAGCCCCTGGTAAGTGTTTTTTAAGTGCTGCCAGGCTTTGATTCTAAGTGAATTAGATTCAAGCAATGGACCAATCAAATTGACATATTCAGTCACGCTCTGTTCTAATGGTATATAGACATTACTAGGTAAGGATCACTATACAAGTAATGCAATGTATACTTCAATCCATAGCTTACATTTGATGTTGCATTTAGTGCACCAGAAATAGTTGACAGTCTTGCTCTGAGACTCTTTATAAGTCGTTGCAAAACACTTCTTTGCAAGATCGCTACATACGCATAGACATTATTAACTCCACACACACACAATTACACCAAATCACATAAAGCTTAAGCTACAGTATGAAGAAATGAAGGGGAAAATCCTTACAAGAGCATTTCACCAGATAATGTGTATGCCAATAAATGTGTGTGTGTGTGTGTATGTGTGTGTACATTTAGACATACATACATGTACTCACCTGTCCAGCAGTATGTTCCCCTTGAATCTTAGCTCTGTTCCAGTTTTCTAAGACAACAGAAAGTTTCCAGTGAGTAATGGCCCAATAGCAAAAGCCTGCCAGGCCAAACACCACATGCTTGTGCCAATCAAAACTCTCAGGTATGATTGCCAGGATACAGGCAACATAAACAACGGCTATGTAAATGCTTTTTGTGACTAATTACAAAGAAACATTTAAAGTGCTCCTCTGAGCATACTAAGATCAACTACCAAGGGAAGGTTCACTCACAATAGAGATTGAAATATGCATGTATCATCATAATACACATACATATAATATATATATATATATGTTACAGACCATTTTCAAACTACAAGCCCATTTTAAAATGGTCCGGACCATTAGTGTTGCTCATGAATATTCATAAGTTTGTACAGTCACCTTTTTATGCTTCATAATTACTTATATCATTCCAATGATTGTTTTATAATAAAATTCATTCAAAATATATTCCAAAAAACTATTTGTATGTATTCCATACTGAATCACAACCACAGAGGGCTTACGCTGACTTGACATCAATGTAGGAGCTCAGTGTACAGAGTATTGGACCGTATATACATTTTTCTAATTCAGTGAAACAAGAGGTTTTTTGAATGATGATTTTTTGAAAATAAACCAGTGATTCTCTGTGGACTCTTCCAGGAATGCACCTTACTAGGGGCTGATTTCAAGGCTAGCTAATTTACAGGTAAGCAGTTACCTTCTGGGAAGGCTTAGAGCTGAGATGGTCATGACTGGCTCTCCAGTAAGTGTAAATGTATCTTTCAGGGCCCTCAGTGTCTAGATTGTATTGTAAATGTTGAAGATAATTGTGAGCGAAAATTATTTCAGGAACCAGTTAATGGAAGCATGGGTCTTCTCTTCCAGTTCAGTATGGAATACATACAAATAGTTTTTTGGAATATATTTTGAATGAATTTTATTATAAAACAATCATTGGAATGATATAAGTAATTATGAAGCATAAAAAGGTGACTGTACAAACTTATGAATATTCATGAGCAACACTATAACAGAACCTTAAAACCAAGAGCAGTCTCACCTGAATGTCAGGCAGGCTCCTACTAGCAACCAGATACAAAGTCTGCTCTGGTATTAAAGAGCATACAAGAGCACAAATTATTAGTCTATTGTTTGTTGAATCCAGTTCCCACAAATTGTAAGAGGGGAACATATGGGGTAATTAGGAAATCTCTGGGAGAAAACGTCATAGAAGTATAAACAACCTTAATCAGATGCAAGCCTAGCTAATGTCAAATTCGTGTGTGGAAACACATTCATGTCAAGCCTAAATGCTGCCTGATTAACCACATCTTACATGCATTTGCATCCTTTATGTCGTGCTGCATATTATAGCAGTGTTTCGAGATGTGTAAAGAACTATGAATAATTCAGTCATTCTCGGCTGAAATAATTATAATAATAGGAAATTTTCTCGCTCTTACAGCCAATAATATTGTTAATTAAAACTTAACCCGACATTTCGACTTCTTGCCGAATATAGTAGGATATAGTAGACAGTAAGCATACCCTCCAGAAATCTTGCTGTTTACATTGTGTTAGTATATCACCACAGAGAGTTTGACCACAGTTGACCCCTGAAGAAGTAGAAGATGCCGAGGAATACATCAGAAACCTTGTCAAACAAATGGCACCAGACGTCTCTGGAACCACTTCCACATCACCAGCCAACAGCTCAGCCAAGAGCAAGCCGAATAAATTGCCGCCAGTTATCAAGTGCCCTCTGTGCGCAGACAAGCACAACTTAGTTCGTGTCAACCCTTCGCCCACTATGACGTAGACAAAAGAAACAAGTTTGTTTGGGAGAAGCGATTGTATACTAACTATCTAGGAGAAGGACATGGCTACACGCACTGCCCCTCCAAGTACACAAGCCGAACATGCAACAATAAACACCACACCATGCTGCATCGAGAAAAGTCCACCAGAGAAGCCACGAATGCAGTCCTTTGTGTCAAAGTTCAACCACATAATGTGGATTCAGACAAAGTTGACAGTGACGTGACATTCGTGGAGACAGCTATGGTGGTAGCCATGTCAGGCAGCGTCACACCAGAGCCAGAGTATTGAGATCAGCCGTTAAATCACTCTGACAAATGTGTTGCCTTGTCACCTTTGAGAAATAATGTCACTGTTCCTAGAATTCGAACTGAAATAAGTGCACAATGCAAGTACATGGAGCTTTAATTTACATGCATTTGCGTCCTTACATCTTGCTGCATCATATAGCAGTATGAAATGTTGCAAGAGCTAACAGCAAACACTAAGACTATACTACTGCTATCATGGGGGGGTATGACTAATTTATGGTCAAGTTTATTGTACAATCCTTATCAAGCTGCACAACACAAACACATTTTTTTGTCTCTGTAAAGCACTTTACATTAAAAAAATTTTTTTTTACAGAAAATACAGTTTCTAATTTTTTTTGTGAAGTTTTTAAATGACTGTCAAAAAAAATTAGACACACTCATACTGTTTTAACTGATTCATGTCACAGATACAGTGGTTCAACGTGATCTAAATTTATTGAATACCTACTGTGCTACCAGTACTATGTGTAATAGTTATAACCAATATTGAGTTTGTATGTGATTACAAATCCCAAGACACGAGGGTGAAGCCCAAGTTGCGAGGGTTTGTGAATTGCAGTAAAAACCAATTCTTATTGGTTTATAACTATTTTATAGCCCAAGGACATAGACACCGAGGCAGGTTTCTGTTCTTAGTTTATTTATTTATTTTTCTGATGGAAGTGAGCCGGAAAAGCACAGATGATTATACTAATATGACACATAGAGTAAAAAGAGAAAATGTATTTTTCCTTTAATTTAATGTGTCCTGTGTAATTTATTTGAATTTGTTAATAAAAGAATGTGGTTATGGGCATAATAGCCTGATTTAGATTATATCACTCCATTGTTGGTAAAGAGAAATAAACCCACCTTTCAAAATTCCATAGACGTAATATAAGTGACCTTTCTGTAATGAATCTGTTGTGCACAGAGCTAGCTGGAAAAAGAGATTACTCTGAGCAACATAATTCAACTTGTTATTTGTTGATCTTTGTATCTGTGTGGGTGAATACTTTAGTGGGACCAAGAGGGTGTTCAAATTTGTGAAATGTTTATTTGATTACATATTTATGCATTCTCACATTGTAATTTGTGTACTTACCTGTCTTTTTTTCCTTTTTTTTTTGTCTGACCATGAGAACATAGCCATGTCTACTGAATGACCTTGCCTATCTTATAGGTTTTCACCCTAGATGACTGCGACCCACCTTACTCAGCCTTCGTTAATGCTCTAATAGATTGATAAACTGTAGCCCTTCCTATAATTATAATGGTATGACTACTCTGTATTCCTGCACTAGTTATTTGTGAGTGTGAGAGCTTTCTAAAATTTTCATTTAAAAGAAGTTTATTGCGAGGTCTTTTCAGTTACATTCTTTTAAGAAGATGGACAAGTGACAGATGCATGCACAAACGATCAAGTGTGTTTTTAATAGGATTGGCATGCCCAAATTGCTTGGATTAGTGAAGTTTAGATTAACAAACTTTTTAAAAGACTATCTGTTTTATTTCAATTTTTTTTTTAAGAGTTCTGTGTCTTGGGTCTGCTTTGGCAACTTCCCTATTTACATTTAGCAGTTTGTTTTTGTTTTTTGCCAGGTTTACTATCTGACTCGTTTTAATGATCTGATTCTTTTAAAAAGGGTTTGACACCCTTCGAAATGGTTTGAATAATTTGACCAGCCTGTTCTAAAATAGTCTGGCCAGTGGTCTGGCCTGTTTTAAAACAGTCTGAGGTTTGGAAATGGTCTGGCCCATTTTAAAACGGCTAGACCATTTAAAAACAGTTCTAGTTTGTAATTGGTCTGTAACATATATATATATATATATAATATATATATATATATAAACTTATTTCTGATAAAACAAAAGTCAAACAGAGAACAAATTATGTGGCCAAAAAGAGCTCAAGGGCAGCATATAATCATGGAATATCAATATTAACCCTTTCGAAGCCATAACCGCATATATGGGAAGAAAAAAAAGGTCTGCGTTCTCTGAATTAAACTATTTTAGATTATTATATTATTTTTTTTTTATACTTAAAGTAAAGTAGGTGTTGTACTTCTTTTAAAAAAAAAATATTGAACCTGTACGGGCAGGTTACGTTGTTGTTTTTTTTAATTGTCTGAAAACTGGAGATAGAGGGAAAAAAATTTTGACCGAGAATTTCTAGGGTGCTGAGCGCTCAAAATTTTGTTGCCTACAAACTTCAAACACTCAGAATAGAAAGTATGAAGCCTATAGAGAGTTTCTCAGCATTTTAGAAGAATATGGATAAAGTTTTTCCTACCAGACATAGAGAGCAATCAATTGGTCTAGTTCCTTGGAGTCTCCTCAAAACCTGCTGTAAGATGGACTGGTTCCATTCATTTTCAGGCTTTTAGAAGCTTATTTGCTTGTTATAAGCCTATAGCTACCTACTTTATATGCCTGGCTGTTTGTTTATGGTTTTTGCGGTTGCTTTGAGGTAGATATTCAATAAATCAAATTCGCATTCTAAAAGACGCCCAAAGTGTTGAAGAAAGTTGGCGTCGAAAGGGTTAATAGCGGAAAATAATAAAGAGTCAAGATGTGTGTGTGTATAACGCAGAGAAAAGATTGACAAACAGTAGACCACATGATACCAACAAAGACTGAGAGCCACTGTATAAACCACACAATCTTACAGATAAATCTCCCAGTAATGGATACTCTGAACATCACAAAGAGCATAGCATGATAACAATTGACAAGTCTTACTATTCCAAACTCCAGCACTGGCCTGCAGTCATGGTGGATGACTTGATAAGTCAGTGCCACCTGGTCCTTCATGGACTGGGACAATTCATCTCCTCCTCCCATTGCCCCTGATGCTCTCCCATCTCCTCCTGACTCTGTCATCGCAAATGAACTAATTACAACAACAAAGAACACATTCCAAAACAATGAATATAGGCAAAGAAATACCTTATTATGGCAATTTCAAACTCTTCGCATTTGGGGAATTCGGCGATAACTAAACCTTGGTCTTCCATTTGACTTCTTAACAACTTAATAATAGCTTCCATATGGTCTTCAGGCTTGAGGACCACTTCCACACTGAAGCTCTTCTCAGGTACTGTTAGTTTCACTTTCAGAGGCACAGTAGAGGGCGGAGGGAGATGATCTGTCAAATATCTAAATGAATATATTCAAATAGAGGGACTCAATTAGTAAGAAAAAGTTCTTGTATATAAGGAGAGGATATTAGAAAATGGGGAAAGCATCAAAAGAAATGGAAGTTAAAAAAAAAGTGAAAGAAAGAAGAGTAAGAATAAGGAAAAAGAAAAGATAGAAGGGGAATTTTTTTCTCTGTTTTAACAGCCTATATAAAATAGGCTGTTGAACAGAGAAAACTGCTATTATAAGCTGAGAATGATTGAGGGGGGAAATGAAGAAGAAAAATGGAGAAAAGGAGGAAAAATAAAGAAAGAAAAAGAAATAAAAAGTAAAGAAAGAAAAAATAAATAAAAAGTAATAAAAAGTAAAGAAAAATAAATAAAAAATAAAGAAAGGAAAAAAAAAGAAAAGAGAAAAAAGAAAAGAAGAAATAAAAAGTAAAGAAAGAAAAAATAAATAAAAAGTAAAGAAAAAAAAAGTAAAGAAAGAAAAAAGAAATAAAAAATAAAGAAAGAAAAAAGTAAAGGAAAAAAGAAATAAATAAAATAAAGAAAGGGGAAAAAAAAGAAAGAAAAAAAGAAAGAAAGAAAAGAATAAAAAATAAAAAAAAGAAATAAAAAAAAAAAGAAGGCTGGAGAATCCGGGCATCGATCCCGGTACCTCTCGCATGCTAAGCGAGCGCTCTACCATTTGAGCTAATTCCCCAACTGACACCTCCACATATATCTTTGTAGTTTATAACTAGTGATGTGCTTGAGCACAAATGGCGAACGAGCCTAAAGACAATATTTTTATATGAATGATTTTAACTTCTAACACTGAAGCTACTGAAAATAAGGTCCAGTTTGTTTATTTAGCATACAGGGTAAAGGGATTTCAGTGCCATAGTAACAACTAACTCTCTGCAACTACTTGAATTGAAGGAAAAAAAACAACAACAAAACAATACACGTTATTTAAAAGTTTTATTTGTGATATTCTTTAGCTAAGTAGTGGTTGTAACACACAATGCTTTGACACAACTGGACATGCACCTACACAGACTTACCTTCGCAGTAGTCTAGTGGACAATGTATTTTCAAGTAAATACTGTTGCGCACGGCTTATAACCATGACAAAGAGCGCATTGACTTACCACCGCCACTAACTCGAATAGAAGTGGAAGTCCCTAAGTTTTCAAGTTTGAACTGCACCCGCAAAAGAATTCAAAACGGTAAACAATTCAATTTCTAGTACGATACGGGTACTGATCGATAAACCAGAGGATTCTGTTTAGTGTAATTTGGGACGGGGTCGACCACATAACTAACACAAAAACGCGAGGGTCAAAGTACAAAATGACATACGTACGTCCAAACATATATACAAATAAACATCCCCGATTTTTTCATTTTTACCCCTGTAAGTGTCTCGCTCGCTCGCTACGCTCGCTCGCTAAATACACAAAAGACTTAATATTGTATTTTCTATTATCATTTACATGTTTTTTTACATCATTCCACCCCTCCCTCCACTGTTGTTGTGTTTTTTATATGTGCAGTAAATTATGAAGTAAAAGTTCAGGTTTTTAAGTCTGCACTAAAGGAGGAAAGCCTGCCATAAGACCTGCAACTCATTACTGAATGGTCAACAGGTTTGTTCCTTTTATTTTATCAAAACAATTTACCAACATACGTACGTAATTAGTAGCACAAGCTAAAATAGGGTGGACAAATAAACACAAAAAAAAAAAAGTAAAAAAATCATGGAATCTTGATAGAGCTACCCCTGTGTCTCACTAGCTTCACTTGCTCGCCAATTATTCATTGTACCAAAGAATATCACCAGTCTGACTGACTGTATTTATGCGAGTGCCACAGGTACGAGCACAAATACAAGCCTACAGATCAATGATATTCTCCAGTATTAAATGAATATCTGTTAACTTCCAAACTGTATTTTTATAAAGATCTATGAGCCCACATGAAGGAATATTTAAAAAATCATGAGAACATGGAGTGAGAGTTCAAAAAATCTTGCAAGCCTGACTGAAAATCCTTGAATACTATAAACATACTGAACTAAAGAACTGGTCTGATAATTGGGATCAGCTATTGTACAATGCAGCAAACCTCCCTGAAGGCTTGCACCACCAAAAGTGCTTTACAGGAAATGTAGAAATAAATAGTTCCAAAATGATACACTGCTGAAAACACAAACAACTAAATGAGGACTAAATAAATGAAGCATCAAAGGTGCGAATCCTCAGGCCACTAAGCTAATACAATATAATCTCAAACCAAAAGAACAAGCAATATCTATTAGCTATTTTAATCAGGCATTAATATAGCTTGAGTAACGAAAATGGTACATGGAAATGCTGTCTTCATTACAGAAGAAGCTAAACAGGCCAGAAACACTCACCGGCATACATTTCAACATAAAACTTCACTTCTTTCAACTCCGTTAACTTACCTGAGCATAAAGCAAACTACACCGCAAGCTCACGTGATCATGACATGACACTAGGGGGCGTTACCAAAAAAAGCTGGTACCTACGCAGAGCTGAAGCTTAGCATTTTCTTAACAATTAGCCCGAAATAAAAAAAAGTAGCACAATGACTACTATAACCCTCTCATGCATGCGCGCTGAGAGTTGATCAGCTAATAGTGAGGGGGAAAAAAAGAAAAAGAAAAAGAAAAAAAAGAAGCAATTGCCAACTTGCCATTAATCTTCTTTCCATTAAAGAAAAGGTTCAAAATATTGTGCTTACCAACTGTTATTATTACTACTACTACTATTATTATTATGAAATTTGAAGGCTTATTACACTCTCACCTTTACAATAGTGTGACAACATAACCATCTACTAGTTATCACTCACCTGTCAAAAGTTGACGCAAGCATTTTTTGTAACTTCTCAAATTCTTCGTCTAACAGCTTCTTTTTTACATTCCAGTCATCCTCCAACTCTGTTAACCTTGACAAACGATCTGAAATTACGACATGACAATACTGATATATGTAGCTGAACATTGCTAGGTAGGCAGGCAAGAAACTGCATTAAACCTTCCTTATCTTACTTCCCTAAACGAAACACCAGGTTTCTAATATAACTATACTGGCATAGATTGGCTGTAGACAGAGATTTGACATTTAGAAAGTCAATTTTTCTAAATTCTTATTACTGTGATCCAGAGTCATTGTGATCACATAGAGACTTGTACGTTTATGAGGAGCTCTGATCTATCAAATAGATCCACTTTTCAAGAAACAAGATTGCCACTACATATGCACACAATGTGGAAACTTCCGTGTCCGTATGCCAACACAATATTGGATACATGTACACATTCCTATTACAGATACACACACAGGCATAGATACGAGTACACACACAAGCATACACTTAACAATGTGTCATTTGCATAAACTAAAATAAACTCGACTCCATGACCTACTAGCTTGAGTGTATGTTCCATTTCCTATTACAAAAAAAAATAAACAAAAAAGCCAGGCATTGCCCAAACACAGGGAGAAAGAAGAACACACACACACACACACACACTTGTACAACAATAACAGGGAAAAATAAACTGCCAACACAGTAAGAAGTAAAATAGTTGAAGTTATACCTATAGCACTGTTAGCCTTAGAGGACATCAAAATATACCTAAGGACAATGATGAATTCAAAACAAAACTTTGAAATGCCAAAACAAGTTTTACCACATAACTACAAGTGCGCACACACACACACACACACACACACGTACATATATAGATACATATGTTAGCACACACACATGCAGATACACACAGACACACAGACACATATACACACACACAGTGGACAGACTCACCAGGATGGTTTGGGTCATGAGAGAAGTCTCTATTCACCTGCTGGGCAAGGAAGTTTTTCTTTTGAGAAATTAATGCCACGCCTTTATGGTAGTCTGCCACCAAATGCTGCACAAAAGCAATAACAATGAGAATAATCTAAGACATCATCAATATCACATGGTTGAGGTTACAAAACAATCAGAACTCGTGTGGTCCAACCTTACCTGGTGATATGCCTCATGTTGGGCTAAACTGATCTTCAGATGTTCTGCAGTGCATGACAAAACAATGGATAAAATCAATCAAACAATTACTACATAACTAGTGGTGTGCTTGAGCACAAATGGCGAGCGAGCCATAAACTACACTATTGTTGATTTTAACAACTTACACTCAAGCTACTTAAATAAAGTCGAGTTTAAATTACGTATATGCGGTAAAGGGGATTCAATGCCATAGTAACCGCTCCCCTCAACTGTTTGAATTGAAAAAGAAGCAACAAAATCAAGTCACGTTATTTAAATTTTTTCTTTGTGACATTCTTAATAGTAGTTGTAACACACAATACTTTCACACAACTGAACATACCTACGCAAGACTTACCTTCGTGGTTCGTCTAGTGGACAATGAATTTTCAAGTAAATACTGTTGCATAGGACTTATAACTGTGACAAATAGCGTATTAACTTACCACCGTCACTAACTCGAATAGAAATGGAGCTCCCATAAGTTTTTGAGTTTTAACAGCACCGCAAAACAATTCAAAGCGGTAAACAATTCAATTTCTAAGGTGATACGGCTAATGGTCACTAAACCAGAGGATTTTGTTTAGTGAAGTTTGGGACGGGGTCGAACACGAAGCGAACACAAAAATACGCGAGGGTCAACCAATAACACAACTCCATAAAATAATAGATGAAAGGATTGTTGGGTTGCAAATGGCAAACAAAATGTTCTTGGAAAGTGTAGGAAACACTGACGTATTATCAGCGATATTTTTATTAAATATTAAATTATTATAAATATTATCACTATTAATTATTACTATTATCGAGTACGTTATTATTACTAGTGATGTGCTTGAGCACAAATGGCAAGCAAGCCTATAACTACTCTACTGTTAAAAGTTTGATTTTAACTTCTAACACTCAAGCTACTAAAAAAAAAAAGTCGAGTATTAAATTACATATATATGGTAAAGGGGATTCATTGCCATAGTAACCACTCCCCGCAACTCTTTGAATTGAAAAAAAAACACCGCCAATTACTTCGAATAGAAATGGAACTCTGGTTAGTTTTTGAGTTTTAACTGCACCCACAAAAGAATTCAAAGCGGTAAACAATTCAATTTCTAGGGTGATACAGGTAACGATCGATAAATCAGAAGAATCTGTTTAGTGAAATTTTTGGGATGGGGTCGAAAACAGACTAACACAAAAATACGTGAGGGTCAAAGTACAAAATGACATTCGTACGTCCACACATATATATAAACAAACAAATATCCCCGATTTTCAATTGTGTTACCCCTGAGAGTGTCTCGCTCACTTCGCTCGCCAATTATTATTAAATACTTGTTATTATTATTAAGTACACTACCACTCTCTGAGCCCCACTGGCTAATTTCACTGGATTTTATATCCCACATATGATACTGTGAAAGTGAGGGTGAGGAGAGGGAGGGAAAGATGGTAAGGGAGGGAGGGGGTGATGTTTCAAAGCACCTACACCCATAAACATGAACTTTTAATGAGACTAGTAGAAATAGCTTTCTGTGTAGCCTCATTAACTCTGAGCACTAGTCCTACAATCATACACATGTTAGTTCAGCACCACCAGTGATGCCCCTTGGAGTTGGCTGCTGTCATTAAATCCAATCAATGATAGTCGATGTATATAGTTTGGATAGTAACATTGGTAGTTTTGGAAAATAGACATATTTGTAAATCATTTGATGAATGATAATTTAAAAGGTCCTCAACACAAATATGCATACATATGCACGCACACACATAGGCATGCACACACATACATACGCACGCACACACAACTGGAAACTTACTTTGAAGAACCACTTGAAGTGGAGAGTCTACTTTCTTATTTTTCTCTTCCTTGAAAGTTCCTTCACAAACTAACACACAGTAATGTATGTAATGTATGTATGTATGTATGTATGTTTGCATTTTTTTGTATGTATGTATGTATGTATGTATGCATGTATGCATGTATGTATGCATGCAGTCATTATGTATGTATAAACATCAACTCTTGGTATGATGATCAAACTCACCATTGTCTACTAGAGTCTGGAAGTATTCCTTCTCAGCAGCTGCCCACTGTTCGTGTACTGTTCCTGAAAATTTGCACAGATTTATACACTACATTATAATTATCTTTAAACTGACAAGCATCCGAGTTATTTGGGCTGGACAATAGTGGACACATTTTATGAGGGAGACGAAGTATTTCCCGGACTGGAATCTATTATTTTATTGGGGCAGACATTTAAATCAGTAAGTCAGATATTATGTTCTGTGATGGCTATAGTATCTACGATTGCCATTTTAGTTTGTAATTTGTCTACCTCAAGTACACACACTAAGTACACACATAGTGCACGTTTTACATTACTACCAAAACATCATCGTATTTCCAATTGTTTCATATTCTCTTAATTGATTATCATAAAAAACAACAACGAACACTCTTTCTTTTCATATTTTTTAAGTTCCACAGCATTGCATTTATCATGCTAACAAGACTAGCTACTCAGATACCAGAATGGCAGGAGGAAAAAAATTCCCACGTTATGTAGTATGAATGCATTATTGAAGGGAAGAAAGTGTATTACCATAATGCTTGGCAAGCTATGGGTCTCACTGAATCATCTGTGACATACTGTTACACCAACTAAACAAAACATAAGGGTAACGGGTGTTGCTTTGCTTCAGGAGAGAAATGACTTATGGTGACGGCAAAAGAGAACTTACTCAGGATAGCGTCAAACCCAGTGTCTTTAATGAGCATGTTGGAACTCAGTACCTTGTTACAGCATGGACATGTATGCCTACAAGCAAACACAATCAAAATCACTACAATCAGGGTTTCATACAGGATTTACTTTTAGGGGGGAGGGGGGGGGGAATTTTGAGTGTAAAAATTGAGTTACTTTTTTGTGTGCAAAACAACAACAACAACAAAAACTTAGCATAAGAGAAGAGCTATAGCCAAAGTGAGCTATTAAAAAAAAAAGATTTCTTCAAGAAATGGAAAGGTTGTGGAGTCAAAGCCACTGGAGAAAGTACTAGGGCTCCAAGAGGTCCTAGAACTGCATTATTCAAGGGTGTACTTAAAATTGTGAGGTTGCGGAAAATTGCAAGATTACAGCCATTATTTACTGTAATCTTGCAATTTTCCGCAACAGATTGTTATAATAATGTCATGCTCAGCTGCTGTGCACCTTTCATGTGGGGACATTCAGACATAACAAATCAGCCAACCTCGCAATTTTAAGTACACCCTTGAATAATCCCAACACATATCATCCTCTCTGGGTGCAGATCAATTTCTAAAGGGTTACTCAGACAATGCAATGTGACGAGAAAGATTGCTAATTCAATACATGTAAAGGGCATTAATAGTCAAGTTTGATCATTGTTATAATATTTATCTCAGGCACAGCATTTCTGTAAGTAAGTTTGGTGAGTCAGGAGGGGAAGCCTATTCAATGCAGAGAATTACTAGGTGCTCAGCAGTATCTCTCTCTTTGGAGCTAATAAGTTTCATACAGAGGGAGGGGGGAAGGATAAATGAAATATTGAAGTGGCATTGAACAGATACCCAAAGTTTTATTCATTAAAAAAAGCAACAACAAAAAAACTGCAAGTGCCACGCCCTCAGATTGTCTCACTCACACTGCTAGTTCCAATTACTCTCGTTGCTGCTAATACTCCCAACAACAAGCTGTGTTGTGGCAACTGAAATATTACAACACCCTGTGTTTCAGAGAAACAAACAAAAAAATACATCATATGCTCCTAATCGCTATGAAGTAGAGTGGGTTCTGTCCTTATAAAATCCTTCTATTAGAGTCAAGCTCAGTATGGAATATCAACAACAATGAGTCCAGCAAAGTGAAGAATGAATATGAAGTGAACATTTTCAAGCACAGCTTAAAGGCTATAATTTACTAGTTACAAAGAAACAAATGTGTTGATCCTCAGTGTTACATAGGCTCAAATAACTATCCCACAAAGGAACACATTTTCTCTTTAAACGAAAGCACAAAATGGAGTCATATTTATAGCAAAACAGAATGACTGGCAGTAAGAAGAATTCTGTGGCTCTCACAGAGAGCCTCAGGTGGCAAGTATGCAATGATCCCCAATTCTTTGAGAGTGTTTGGGTCAGCTGAGTTAGGTTATAAAGTTCTCAAAAGCTTTCACCACATGAAACGAAGCATAGCCCAGTAAGAGCTAATTAGACTTCTGCGCATGATGCAGGCTAAGTACTGTATATGTTGCAGTTGACACTTATATCAAACAGTTTCTACCAGCTCAAGTACCACTTAACTCTCCAAACAAAAATCAAGCCTAAAAAAAACGCCACAGTGAGTGAACTAAGAGGACATGGCAATTTTTTAAACAACAACTCTGTGTTAATCATTTATAAAGATGTACTCTGTAATCTGAAAGCAGAAGACATGAGTAGCAGTTGACTTTCCCATGATGCTCTGTGGAGTTTCATAAGCTTTTATAAACGTTGGTATATTTTCTGTTAGTAAACACTTTAATAATAGATGCTTTACCATTTGCAGATGCTTACCTTCTGTCTACCCACTCCCCTATGCACTTGAAACAAAATCTGTGCCCACATGTTGTCATAGAACAGCCTTTAATACGGGACATACAGATGGGACACAATAAATGTTCCTTCAAAGTCGATACCTAGAAATGGTAATGGTAATGGTGTGCTTTCATTAGAAATGATTTTCCAACAGAGAAAGCTTACTGGAATCTTTAACGGCAGTTCTTCGTAGTCTTCAGTATTCTGACGCCGGTAATCTGCAGGTACAGCTCCTCCACCTTTCTCTGCCATAACTACAACGCCCGTACAACGAGAATGACGCGGCAAGCAACCACTGTCCCCTCAGAGCCGACACAGTCAGCGGGGAGACGGGATGTGTAGGCGGAAGTAAACATTGTGTGCAGGAGGGGTGGGAACAGAAATAAGCTAAATTGCTTATTTGTGGTGCATTAACGCTGTGTCGGAGGCAAGGGTTTGCATAAACGAAAAAGCCTTCCCAGTTTTAGGCGAAGTTGTCGTCCTGGATTGCGCCGTTAAAGGAGGGTGTTGCAGTTGCAAGTGAGTACGTACTTACGGTGTGATTATGCCAACTTAACAGCAGGGTTACTGGGGCTTTGAAGCTAAAAGTGCCATGTGATATGTCAAGCTGTATTAAACACTTGATAGACAGAGTTAATGAAAAAAGTTTCACTTAAAAGTTGTAGTTAGATAACTTGCTAGCTCAAGCAAGCTGGCCAGTGTTTGTTTGAGTAAGCTGGGAATGTAATGATGGTGTGTGGCAGTATCTGTGCTAGACTAGACCTATAGCTATCATAATAAATAAGCACAACATTTAAACCTTTGAACCACCTAGTTGTCTCACTGACATGACCTGTAAACTGGACTCCTGTGTTGATTGATAGAAGTATAGGAGGTGTGAGTTCAATGACATATTTGAACGCTGAACAGTTTACATAGCTCTGTCAGAACCACATTTGTCTTGGGATTATCCTGAGAGTTGCTGGCTGTTTGTGTCTGATAACATGACTGTGTCTCCAGCTGTTGGTTTTTGTTTTGTTTGTGTTGTTCAGCTATTTACCAAAGCAGCTATTAATTTAAGATGGCTAATTGTATAGCCTACGTACTTTAAATCAATTATCAATGTGCAATTTTGATCCATTATTTGCAAATATGCACAATGATAGTCAAGTAGAGTGATACAGGAATGTGCTTGTAGAACTCCTGCCACTCATGAAATATTAATACGACACATCAAAGTTTGCAGTGATCTCTGAATTAATATACTGCTCCATTGTAGTCACCAGTACATAATGAGTTCAAGAAGTCGAATGTCATTTCCAGTGTCTGGAAATGGGACTGGATATAAAATGAATAGACAATGGTTGTTGAAAATTGTTGACTCGTTTTTATTTGTAATTTGTTATACAATACATTTTTTTACAATTTGTTATTTGTTATTGTGTGTGTGTGTTATTGTTTGTTTGTTTTTGTTTGTTTTTTGTTATTGCTTGACATAGTCCAGGTTCAGTTTGTGCGGGAAGATACTGGTGTTTGTGTGATTATATACCGTGTACTGTTTCATTGAACTTAACAATACTTTCACCATTAGTTATAAAGTATGCTGCTCCTTACCCTAATTGGTATTTACTACCTTTGCTGTGTTTTTTCAAGAAACTCACGGTTAGTTTTTCAAGATTACAGTTTGTTTGGAACAACAACATTTAATATTTTCTCTATTCTGATGTGGTCACAAAACTTTTAAAAAAATAGGTAGTGGTATAAATTAAAAAAATCATGTCTTAGTTTAACTTCTGATTGGTTGCTGTAATTATTGTTATTATTATTTCTTATCATTGTTGTTATTATTATTATTTTTTTATGTTGTTGTTGTTGTTGTTGTTGTTGTTTTTCTATCAGGCTTTAAAGATGGACCAGATGATGGCAGGCAGGATTTACCTGGCTAATGGCACCCACGAGGCAGGCAGTCCCAATGTAAGTTATCTAAAAAATGTCAGAAATATTGTCAGTATTTTCCACCAGAACCTCTCAGTGTGGCTGGTGTACGTGTTCTCTTTGATAACATTGTGAGGATGAAGAATGAGTACTAGGCGTTGAATACATTTGTGGCCACCTGGTTGTCGGTCTATGTAAATACAATCGTTCACATGCTATTGTGTAAATACATACTTGTGTACATAACAACACACACCTTGTAATCAATCCGTATATTGCATGCAATAGACACACGTGTTCTTGCATGCTGATAAAAAAAAAAAAGGGAAAAAGGTAAACAGGAGATGTGATTAGTATGGCACACATAGGCTGACACAATTAATTTTCACCAATTATCAGTTTAGCAGTTATTTTTGGTACAGTACAGGTTTGCTTATAACCAAGCTAGTCATTATCATATATCTAATTACAGTATGTATAGCCACACCTGGCTGGCAATGCTGGTAGCTACATTGGTGTAATGTGTTGGTAATGATAGAGAATATGTGGTAGTCCTAACAATGTAGCAGTGACACATGGTCTGTTGGAAACACTAGCTCACATCCTGAAACAAGATGTGAGCTTGACACTGGATCACATGATGCCAGCCATGTTAATGCAGACAGACTGAAATTCCCTACCGATGTCTTGTGATAAATTAGATGAGGGTGTGTGTGTGGGAGGATGTAAGCGGGAATGTGTGTGAGAGAGAGTGTGTGTGTGTGTGAGTGTGTGTGTGTGTGTGTGTGTGAGTGAGAGAGAGGATGTGTGTGTGTGTGTGTGAGTGAGAGAGAGGGTGTGTATGTGTGTGTGTGATGAGTTTAGTTACTTACCATTGCTGTAGCTATGACAAATAGTGTATTGTTTGTTGTACACTCAAGTGTATGCGAGCACACATGTGTGTGCGTGTGAGTTTTTATGAAAATAAGTCATCGTGATTATAAAAAAATATTTTAATCAACCTCTTTGATGGTCTATTAGTTTCTTTATACTTATGAATAAAAATGTCGCATACACCTGTATACAACATGCACACACACACACACACACATACCATTCTCTGCTGATGCAGGAGCTGAGCTTTCAGGGTGGAGACCTGATCACATTGGCCAGTGAACTGTTAGAGGTGAGTTGTTTTGGCTGCGAGTTTTCATTTTCAGGACATTTATCTTGCCATGTTTTTGTAAAAACTTCAAATTAATGCAGTTTGTTTTATAAAGAGTACACAAGTAAGTCTGTCGGCCAGTGTACATCCATTATATAGTCCATGCAGGGTCAAACGGGCTTGTTGTTTCCTTTTTTATCTTTAGTTTTTTGTTGTTTTTTTGTTGTTGTTTTTAGCACTATTGTTTGTTTTTAGATAGATAGTAAAAAATCTAGAAGAGACTGGTTTCATGGTTTCAGTTTGGTTGCTATCTGATCAGGGGAAAATGAAACACAGCTAAAAAACACCAACCTAATTAAGGCAGTGTTAAGCATCACAGTGATGTTGCTGCCCTGAATGAGTGGACCACTCCAGTTTTGTCAATGTAAAGTTGTTTTATTGTGTTTGTTTCCCTCGATTGTTTGAGAATGTGTTTGTTTTTCCTAAAAGGGGAGGGGGGGATGTAATGGGATGGTGTTTTATTATACCTACGGTACACACATCCTGTATTCCCACATCTGTAATCACATGCTTGTTCACGAGTTTCCATGGAGATAGATTGAACGATGGCTGTGCAGAACTGTTTGACACACTTTGTGTGGTCATTTCATTGTTTCCAGGACAGACAATACTACCAAGCAGTTCTAGCTGATGGCAGCATGGGGCTCATCAGTTCCTCCTTCATCCGCCAACGTGACCCCATTCCACTGCTTCCCATGCCTTGGTTCCATTCCACTATCAGCAGGTTGGACGCTGAGAAGCTTTTGGATCGGAATTGGGACGGTCAGTTCCTTTTGAGGACCAGTCAGAGTACCAAAGGCATTTATGCTCTGGCCATGAGGTAGTTATGGTGTGTGTGTGTGTGTGTGTGTGTGTGTGTGTGTGTGTGTGTGTGTGTGTGTGTGTGTGTGTGTGTGTGTGTGTGTGTGCGCGTGCGTGTTGTGTGTGTGGTGAGGGACATGTCATTTATTAGAATGTGATTTATTATTATTACGACTATACTACTACTACTACTACTACTACTACTAGTAGTAGTAGTAATAGGTATTGGATATTATGATTGTTGTTATTGTTAGTCATATAATGCTACCAAAACTGCCTTAAATTGATGATTCTTACCAATTTTCTCTAGTCAATTAAGTTGTTTGTCGGTTGTAGTCACAAAGGAAGAATTCACCACTATCTGGTTGCCATGGACTTCTCTGCCAAACAACTCACAATCAATGGACAAAAATACTACAAGAATCTTCCAGAGCTGGTGGAGGTAAGAGAGTCAGGGAATGGTGGTGGCAGGGGAAAGTGACATTCAGGGATGAGGGTGTGTGCCAGGGGTGTGGCTTAGACAAGAGGGGTGTGGCATGGATGTGAGTGCAATGATATGGGTGTGTCAGGGGTATGAGGGGGTGCGACAGAGTGGGATAATGGTGGGTAGTGCTGTATTACATGATGGTAGTTGGTGGACTAGTATGCATTACAAGATTAGTATCGTGAAGGAGGCAGCATAAGGATTGGATCCACCCACTCAACAAGTGCTTACAGCGAGGTAGACTGGGTTGTTGTTCAGGTTTTCTTGCGTGTAAGAATGCAGGTGCTCCTGTAGTTCTCTGGGACCATGTGAACATTGCATACCTGGGCTATAACCTTCAGGTGGTTCTTGTTCAAATTCTTGCTTGCATGCGTGGGTGACCATGAGCTATTGGATATTGAACGCCCCCAGGTGTAATGTTGTAACACCCTCTAATTGTCAGAATTATTATATTGTCTCCAATCTTAGAAAAATGAGTTTTAATTGGGTAAAGAGAAAACATGCTTTGTTCACAAAAACTTGTGATCCTGATTATATATTTATCAGTCAAAATTACAGAGAGCTTATTCATTTTCTGTGTGTGCCACCACATTCAAAGGGAGGACATGTAATTTATACACAGTTTATCATAAATTAGGAAATAGGACTGTACATTACTTTTGTTGTTTTTGTTTTTTGTTGTTGTTGTTTTTTGTTTTTTGGTTTTTGGGTTTTTTTTAGCTAACAAAATAGTTACGAGGAAGCCAATTATTGTTGCGGCTCCTGTGTAAAATACTCAATCAGCATTTGTAAGTGCCAGCAGCATTCACCATGGTGACCAAAGTATTGGTGGTGCACTTGAAAGTCTTCAGTTAAAGGCGTGAAATGCCAGCTTAAAGGATTGTGGAATGTTGCTCAAGGCAATTGCATTTCAGTTCAGACGTTGAAGGTCAATTAGTGGTCACTCCCAATGACTCATATGTGTAAACAAATAATTGCAGTGGCTTCAGGACAAGTAATTTACGTGTGTGTGTGTGTGTGTGTGTGTGTGTCTGTGTGTTTGTGTATGTAGTATCACATGACAGAGACTGGTGGAGTTCTAGACACTACTCTCAAGCATCCAGTCGTGAGGAGAGGCACTCTAGATTTCTACATAGACCAAGATAAGCTCAAGAGAGGTATGTAATAATAATAATAATAATAATAGTAATAATTATTATTATTATTATTATTATTATTATTAATTATTATTATTATTATTATTATTATTATTATTATAAAGTCATAATATGTGGCAGCATTAACTAATAGTATGTGAAAATGATGTAAGTATATTGTATGCTGTTTCTGTCAAATTGCTAGAGAGTTTGTAGGAATTTGTAACTTACATTGACAGCATAGCATGGATTTTTTTTTCCTCGTAATGCACGATATAAAGATGATGTCATTGTTATTGTTTTACTCTTTAATTTGTCTGAAATCACTCTTATTATCATCTTCATGCAATCTGATTAGTATCTGCATTAGTATATAAATTAGGATCAAATTATTTCTCATTCTCGTTCAGAATTAACTCGTATATTTGTGGTTGTTGTGGTTAGTTTTTTAACGGTTGAAAGTTACAATTTAATCGGTCAAAAAATTGATTGATTGATGGATGGATTGTTCAATTTATTGAAATTGATTCTAATATTCCAATCGCTTTGTTTAGTATATGCAATTCTTAATTAATATTGTGCACATGTGTGAATATGTGTGAATATGTGTGTTCTCAGAATGGGGTCTCCCTAAGTCAGAAGTAGAAATGGGAAGCACTCTTGGTAAAGGGGAGTTTGGCGAAGTAGTGACAGTTGTGTATAGAGGCATCCAAGTAGCTGGTAAGGTTGTCCACGATGACAAGCAAACTGCAGTCAACACTACTGAATTCCTCAGGGAAGCCGCCATTCTTACGTGAGTGACACAATAACAGAAACTAATCTAAGCATTTATATTGGTTGTCTTTAATTACAGTAATTTGCGTCACAAAAATTTGGTGCAGTTGATTGGTCTTGTCTTCCAGGGTTCTGCTATGAAGTGTATTTTAACTGAACTCATGGGCAAGGTGAGTTTGCTAGGCATTTAATATTTGGTTCATTAATTTATCCACATTCTGTTCATTCGTTCATTCATTCATTCGTTCATTCATTTGTTCATTCATTCATTCATTCATTCGCTCATTTGTTCTTCTGTTTATTTATTCATTTCATTCCATGTTTATTTTTTTGTAGGGTTCTTTGCAAAAGTACTTGATCTCTCGTGGCAGATCTGTAGTTTCTCAAGCAGAACTCCTAAGTTTCTCCAGGTACTGTACTTTAAGTAATTATAGTACACAAGTGCATTCTATTAATAATAGCAATTAAGTACTAATAGGCCATAATTTCACAACCTGGTTAGAATAGCAGCTGAAAAAAAAATTTGAGTTATGTAATTGGCTCACTTATGAATGCATCTTTCATGCAGCTCAGTGGTGTAACATTCCCTTTTGAAGAAAGGGTCCAGTATTGTACAATTCATCCACACAAGAATGGCTGGTTGTCATAGCTCAGTGGCAGAGCACTTATGCATTAAGCAAGTGGTCCTGAGTTCGATTCCCAGTGGCGACCAAATATTTTTTAATTCTGTATTTTTTAAATAAGCCTGTGAAAGAGAGAGAATACATCTAAGAATATTGTTTTCCACTTTGATTCCTCTGCATATGCCACTAGCAACAACTAATACTTGCTTTAAATAAAGCCTACTACATCTCCTGTATCTCTATATACGTATACACAGCACCTCAACACTGACTTCCTGCAGGCACAATCAGTATATGTATCTTATGGTGGCACTGGGTACCTGGTACACAGTTGGGATGATTGTGTTTGTACACTAACCGTTTATATAATAAAGCGCTGTTAGAACAAGAAAATTTTGCTATTATTATAATTATTTCAGCCGAGAATGACTGAATCATTGAAATGAAAAGCTTGATATCCCTGTATAAAGTCTAGCAAAGCCAACCTTTATTTCGCTGCATGAGAGTCTAATATCACACACTACATTACATGCGCAAGCTGGAAGTGTTTGTATGTGTAACAGCACGGGTAACCGTGTTATTGATTCCTAGTAGCACAGGTTACCCGTGCTATCACTCACTAATAGTAGGCCAGTTTTTCTTAAAAATTATTTTCAGTGTAGCTACACTTCGCTGTTCACTCACTATCTCCGTATTTCAGGAGTAGCTTCCTCTAGAACTTCGATAGCTCTTCCTAATCTGTTGAAAAAATGCTGTCTAATACGGGTAGAGCTTCTTCGCTAAAGAATGACATAGTCTCCATGTAGAAACTACTCGAACTATATGTTTCAAAGGCTAGAGATGCACTCATGCACACTTACCCGTACTATTTCGCTCAGCTATCGTGGTATTTCACTTAGTTACATGCTATTTCACTTTCCCCATGCGATTTCAATTGAACAGCGATTTTTTACATACATTTTTGAATGGGCAATTTACGTACCACACTATTATTATTAGAACAGAGTATAAGCGTGCGACCAAGGAGGTACAGTAACAGGCTGTGCAGTAGGTTAAAGAGGAGGAGCATTCTGGATAAGCAGCTGTTGGGTTAAAATATAGGGAAAAGAAAATAATGATTGTGACTTTTTTTATTATTATACATTATATGCAATATACAATTCAGCATACACAGTATATGTGATTTTACTTTCTACTTATGATTCTAAATAACACCCAGGCCTTTGTCAGGGGTTGACAAATAATTCTGATAGTTGTATGTACAAGTAAGAAATTAGTAAAATCATCACATAATACTGAGTATTTTATGTTTGTGTTGTCTAGAGATGTGTGTGAAGGTATGGTGTACATCAGCTCGCAAGGCTTCGTTCACAGGTATGTAAATATGACTTACCTCTCCCTCTCTCTCTCACACATACACTACTCACACATGTTATTCATACATACATACATACATACATACATACTTACATACTTGTCTTGTCTTGTCTCAATACTGCCCACAATGGGTCACGCGTCCCTCCAATGGAGGGTATGAGTAGGGCATCAACTCAGCTGGGGACTATGGTGCACCGATGAACAGCAAGACCGCCGGCACTTCGAAACCATTGCTGGCATACTCCACATTGTACAGCGCTTTGCTGGTCCTTCACTGGTTTCTGTCGTTCTTGTAAACACTTGTGTCGTTTGAGGTCTCCAGGCTGTGCGAAGTTCCTTCCACATACACTACATATCACTTCAACTGCTGCTGCATTAGTGAGCTGCTCTTCACTCTCGTCATCTTCCTCTCTCTTGCAAGCATGCAAAGCCCTCCTTTGCTCCTAAACCATCTCTCACAATCCTTACATTGAACTGCACCAACTTGCTCACTCACTGGCTTTGCCCTCTCCACCCTACACTTGTGACGTGCCTTATTCACATCTCTTACTAAAGCTCCTTCCACACTCAGAGCACAACACTGTTCTCATACCTCTTGGCTGTGGCAGATGGCTCTCCACTAACTTCTTCTTCCACATATCTCTCCACTGCTTTCTGTCTAGGGTCTTATCATACCAGGAGCCATCACTCAGTCCCACTGTCTTAAGGTCTGTCTTAGCCAAATCCCTCCATCTCCTTCTGGGTTCACCTTTAGGGCGAGTCTGGGACAACCAACTGAAGAGACACATCTTGGGTAGACGATGATCAGGCATTCTTGCCAGATGGCCTAACCATTCCAGGCACCGGCTAGCTATCTTTGCTGTCAAGGTCTCAGTATCTCCCCACCTTTCCCGCACTTGTGCTGATGATATCCTCTGCTCCCACTGTTGGCTGTTGGTGATGCCAAGCACTGCTCTGAGGCACTTGTGATGGGATGTGTTTAACTTCTTCAAATGTCTCTTAAGTGGAACCCAGCACTCAGAGCCGTACGGCAATACAGTGAGTACACAAGCTTTGTATACATGTCTCTTTGGTGGTCATAGACAAGTGTGTATCCTTAAAGACAGCTCGCTGCAATGCTCCAAAGGCTTTGGAAGCTTTGGCCAAGCGTATCTCGATCTCCACATCAATTCTGCCACTGCCAGCGATCAGAGAGCCCAGGTAAAGGGAACTCACTGACCCACTCAATTTGGCCGTCGTCCACAACAATGGGAGCCTTGTCTTCTTCTGTCGCCGTGCCTCCGACCATTTAGAACTTGGTCTTGGAAACACTTACTGTTAAGCCGAACTCCTTAGCCACTTTCATGTAGACCCGCAATGCAGCAGCTGCAGCCTCCTTAGATTGAGCCATCAAGACCACATCATCAGCAAACTCTCCTTCCCTGAGGCATATCTCACTAGCCTTCTGAGTGGATCTACGGAAGAGGTGTTGATCTAGCTTGTACAAGATCTTGGTGTCGGCATCATCAACATCCTTAACTCTCTCCATCCAGATCTCTGCCATGGCACAAGCATACAAGTTAAAGAGGGACGGAGCCATCGTGCATCCTTGGCGTAGGCCATCAGTCACTTCAATCTCCTCTAACTCCTCCCCCTCCAGCCTCACCTTGGCCTTCATGTCTTTATGAGAAGACTTGACAATATCCACTAGCACCTCAGGTATCCCCATTTTCCTCAACACTATCCACATTGCCTCCCACGGGACCGAATCGTATGCCTTCTTCAAATCCACAAATACAAAGTATTGTGCTGCCTGGTGTTCCACCGCCTTCTCAGCTAGCTGTCTGATGACAAGTATCATGTCTGTGCATCCTCCAACGACCTCACCTGAAACTGCACTATGACTCTGGCAATTCCTTCTCCGCCACAACCTGTAGCCGACTCTGAACTATCCTGGCTAGCTTGCCTATCACATCCAATAGTGCTATTCCCCTCCAGTTGACACACGCATGCAGGTTGCCTTTCTTCGGGATAGGGACAAGGATAGCATTTATCCAGTCCTAAGGTACTTGTCTTTCCTCCCAAACCATGCTCAAGAGCTCTCTCAGCATTGCGACAAATCCACTGTGCTTCCGACCTACTTTCAGCATCTCAGGGAGGATCCCAGAGCTCCCAGTAGCTTTCCCATTCTTCAACTTTGTCAGCGCCTTCATCACTTCTACCATGCTTGGGATACCAGCCAGAGTATCATCCTCCTCCCATTGCTTCACCTGCTCCAACACACTTGGGTCATACTCAGACACTACGTTGAGTACCTTAGTGAAGTGTTGCCTCCAGCACGCATGTTGCGCGTTAGTGCTCTTACAAGGTACGCCATCACTATCGTGAATGGTGACCGCTCAAGAGGGAAGCAGTCCCCTCCTGCCTCGCTGCATGTCACGGAATACATCTCCACACCATTTTCCCTCCAAACCGCTCTCTCTCCACTTCCTCAGCCTTCTGCATGTACCATGCATTCTTAGCCCTCCTGACTGCTCTTCTAGCTTCTCCCCTAGCCACTTTGAATCTTGTGAGATCATGAAGTTTTGCTATAAGTCAAGGGCCAGGAAGACGAAGACCAAGAGGTATGATGTGGGGAAGCTGTTGAATGAGGAAGTAGAAGGGCAGGAGATGTATGACAGGTATCTGAATGTTCCGGAGCGAACTGATGAAGCATGTAAGTATGATGAGGATGTAGCTGAAAGATGGGATGTAGTCCGTGCTGTGCTGGTAGCCACAACAAGGTGATGGTCAGTGTTGCAGACAGCCCCTCTCTTCACAGTCACATCCTGGCACAGCTTCCTGTCCTTCTGCATCACTACAATGAAATCAATGCAGCTCCACTGCTTGGACCTTGGGTGTTGCCAGGTCTGCTTGTGGATATCTTTCTTCTCAAACCAGGTGTTGCAGATTGTAGCCTGGTGAGTGTGAGAAGAAAGAAAGGACAGAAGCTCCATTCCTGCATCATTGGCCACTCCTAGCCCATGGGGTCCTCTCTCACTCGCCCACACATCGTCTCCACCCACTCTGGAGCCCACACGGGCATTGAAGTCACCGAGAATCACATAGCTCTCTCTTGAAGGAACTGTGGCGATAATGTTGTCCAATACCATGGAGAACTTATCTCTGTCTAGTCTGCTAGCTGCCTCCTGGTGGATGCATAACATGACATGACATCACATGCAACTTCCTGCCACACCCTGCAAACTGCAAGCAGGCAGAGACGCATCTTGAACTCCATGCCTTCCACTGTTTGCCACCTTTCTTCCATGCGTCCATAGCTATGTCTCTAAGCACTAGTGCCACTCCCTCCCCCCTCTGGACCGGTTCACCCTTGGCGGGTGCTGCTCTGCCTGAAGTCAATACCACACTATCACTCACTTCACACACTTCACACCCAAACCATTTTGTCTCCTGCAAAGCCCCCACTACCACATTATATATCTCTAGCTCACACACTATCTGGTCTACTTTCCTTTCTTCTCCTCTCTGGCCATCAGCCCACTGACTGGCCACCTCAACCGAGCCTTCTGTGTCCACCATGGACCGCACATTCCATGTGCCAAGCTTAAGCCTTCTCATGCTTTGTGCAAAACGATTTCTACCCTGAGAGGTTTGCAAAGCCTCAGCAGACATTGCGCATGCCAAGTGGCGCCATCGGTCGACGCCCTGTTCTTAACACACGGTAATCAAGCCTGCAGAGTAGTTTTAGGCCGTCCTTAGACGTTGCCCGTCCCCAACCGCATGGAGGTACTGCTCGACTGGGGATACATACATATATGCATACATACATATGCACACACATACATACACATCCATACATACATACATACATACATACATACAACATACATACATACATACATACATACATACATATGCACACATTAATCTTGCCTAGGACGTGGTTTCCATTAGTCCAATTACTATAATTTGTACCGTCTGGAGGAAGTGGTAAAATGGGATTATTTTAATGGAGGTGTAAACATCTAATGATATGTCGTATTGTAGTGGCTGGGGTTTTTATTTCCTATGAGAGAGACAACCGTAATGCCTAATGAGCCGTTGACCAGGAATGCTCTGGAATGTGCTGCACATGCACTATTGACCCATGTACACATGTATGTATGCACCAGGACTGAGAGTGGGAATGCATGTGGCAAGTCTTACTCCTGGGGTATTGGGGAGCTCTGCATTTTGTGAGCTGATACATGTATGTGTTGTGGAGTGTTTGTTTATTTGTTGTTTGTTTGTTTGTTTGTTTGTTTATGTTCTCAGAGATCTGGCTGCTCGTAACATTCTCCTCAACAACAACGGACAAGCTAAGATTTCCGACTTTGGACTCTCTCGTAGAGCAGAAATCCATGTGCCTCACGAGGGAGGAAAGTTTCCGGTGAAGTGGACGGCACCTGAAGCGCTTAAGGACAGTGTGAGTACATGTACTTTTGTTATATATTTGACCAGGTCTGTGGTTTCATGGTATTGCATTCCAGCCTCTGTAGCCTAATATGCCACATACACTTATACATTATATACTTATATTATATAGTTATACATAATACTAGTGATGTGCTTGAGCACAAATGGTGAGCAAGCCTCTTGTTATCTTGCTTAAAATTACAATAATTATGGTTATATGATGAATTTTGCCTGCTTTTTTATAACATTATGATGACAATAATGGATTCTTAGTAGTTAAACATTAATTACAGCAAATATACACAGAAATGCTTTCTTACCTTAATATTCTGAGTAGTGATAAGTCTATAATATCAAATTTAAGCCATTCTGACTACTTTTATTACCAGTAACTCTTGAACAAGCTCTCAGTACAAAGGGGGAAAAAAAGGCCAGAGTTACTTTAGTTAACAAATATGGAATTACTACTTATCTTAGCTTCGCCCGAGTATTGGTAGCTTCTTTAGAAGCCATTCTGACTACCAGTGGCCCTTAACCAACAAGCGGCACTTAGAAACTCCAAAAAAAGGCGAGTTTTTAAATTATGCATACACGGAAAAGGGGATTCAATACCATAGTAACCACTCCCTACAACTGTTTGAATTGGAAAAAAAGTAACGTTTTCATTGTATTCATAATAGTAGCTGAACATACCTACACAAGACTTACCTTCGTGGCTAGTCTAGTGGACTATGAATTTTTAAGTAAATACTGTTGTGTAGGGCTTATAACCATGACAAATAGTGTATTAACTTACCACTGCCACTAACTCGAATAGAAATGGAACTCCAGTAGGTTTTCAAGTTTTAACCGCACCCACAAAAGAATTCAAAGCGGTAAACAATTCAATTTCTAGTATGATACGGGTAATGATCGCTAAACCAGAGGATTCGGTTTAATGAAGTTTGGGACTGGGTCGAACGTCGAGCTAACACAAAAATATGCGAGGGTCAAAGTACAAATGACATACGTATGTCCCCACATAATATATAAACAAATATCCCCGATTTTCAATTGAGTTACCCCTGATAGTGTCTCACTCGCTTCACTCACTCACCAACTAATTTATTATACTTATATACAGTAGGACTTCCATTATCCGAACACATTGGAACTGAGAGGTGTTCGGATAACTGAAATGTTCAAATAACTGAACACCATAGAAAATGTATTATAAAAAACACTGATAAGGGGGAGTGGTCAAGCAATTTTTCATGTCTGCACATGCTACTATTTGGTTTTAGGTGTTTGGTTAACTGAAGTGTTCGAATAATTAAAGTTCAGATGACTGAAGTTCTACTGTATTATAATAATAATAACAATAACAGTGTTGATGTGGTGATCATCGTTTTGCTATTGTTGTTACGTCTAGTGAAGCATTCTTAGCAATGAAACATTGCATTCATTGCATTGAGTGGTTGAAGCATAAAATGGTGGAATGTGTGGAAGTGCCCTCATATGCACACGCTCATATACCTCCAGATAAGCTTTAGCAATTTCAGATATAATAAAACGTGAATTGTTTCACTCTAGAAATTTTCTGTGGAGTCGGATGTGTGGAGCTACGGTGTGCTACTGTGGGAGATCTACTCGTACGGGAGGACACCTTACCCATCGGTGGTGAGTTTGACATCTTATTGCTTAATAGAAAGTGGAGGAAGTGGAGGCAAGAGTGAAGATGAAAGGGAGGATAGCTGGCAAAGAGTTACCGGGGCCAGGATGTGATGTTTTGGTTGCTATAGCACAATGAATAGCTTGCTGGCAAAGCTGTCATTCTTCGAGTTACAAAGGCATAGTTATATGGCTGGAGACATTGCTAATAGTTTAATTGACCAAATAATGTGTAGTATACATGTATTGGTATATTAATGTGTAGTATATTGGTATAGGTAGTATAAAGGTGAATACAGTGTAATGGTCAAACATTTCAACTCTGTCTAGTCATCAATCCAGGATGTGTATATTTTATTTTAAAAAATTATTCACGATCACTATCAATTTTATAACCAGATATACGCATTGAATCTACTAATTACAATTGTTATTATGTTGTTTTGTTGTTGTTGTTTTTCTCCATGCCTCGTCCAGCCCACCAGTGAAGTTCTGGAGAGCATTGAGGATGGTAATCTGATGGATCCTCCTGATTCCTGTCCTGACTTACTGTATGATTTAATGTGCATGTGCTGGGAGATAGAGCCCAGTCAGAGACCCTCCTTCATCTTCCTCAGACACGAGCTTGCCAGGACTCTGAGAGAGTCACGCACGCCTCAGCCCAGCCCACTACTCATCCGCAGATACGCCCCTGTCATTAACAGTGAGAATTGGATAATTATTAGGATATGCGTATATTAAGCAGCAAAGATTTGGGAGGGCATAAGAAATAAGAATATTTATAAAAATAATGTATCGTTTGCACATTATGTACATATCCCTTCATTTGTTTAATTTAAAAAAGCCAAGTCACTGTAGAATTTTTCATCTATTTTTGTAACTATGTTGTTGTTTTTTGTTGGTTTTTTGTTTTGTTGTTTTTTGTCTGGGACTCTCTTGTTAAACGTTGTTATTATGTGAACAAATGTTTGGAGTAGTGCCAGCAGAAATTGTATTATCATTTCTGTTGCCATTGTAATAACCCTCAGGCATTAGAGGGTTACAGCAGTCACCATTCCATCATTCATTCATTCATTCATTCATTCATTCTTTCATTCTGTGAACTGTGGCTCTTAATGCTTTAGTCACCATGAATATAAGCAACATCGAAAAGTGCCTTTAATGTTCCTGGGTCAATGTGCAGTACATTCATCCTATTGTCTCCAATAACATAATGTGTCAAAATTAGACTTGTAGTATAGTCAGGGTTTCATACAGGATCTATTTTTAGGGGGGGGGGGGGGGGGGTTTGAGTGTAAAAACTGAGTTATGTCTTTGTTTGCAAAAAAAACAAAAAAAAAAAAAACAAACCAAAACTAAGAATAAGAGAAGAGCTATTGCCAAAGTGGGCTATTTTTCAAGAAGAAAAAAAAGACTTCTTCAAGAAATGGAAAATGTTATGGAGTCAAAGTCACTGGAGAAAAACCCAGGGCGCCAAGAGGTCCTAGAAGAACTGAAAAGGTCTGCCTTCTTTAGGGAATTTTTAGACATTCCAACTAAGTGTGTAGCTACAACTGAGAGATTTTTTAAATTTAGATTATGAAATCAGCTAGCTGGCATGACTAAAGAATTGCCATTGAAGGTTTCAAAAAATATAAAATCATTTTACTGAATTATAAGATAAATAAAGGCAGAATAATGACTGGATCACGCTGTTATGTTACTGCAATGGTCACTTTTTGTTGTTATTATAATATAGCTGATTTAAGCAATTAAATTTGGCAATTCTTGGGGGAAAACTTTCACTTGGGGTGGGAAATCCCAAGTTTCCCCCTCCTCCTTCTCTATGAAACCCTGGTAGTTGCTTTTTCATGAAAGAGAGATAAAGCTCTATATGAAGGAAGCCACAGGGTATGCTTAGTAGTATCTAGTTTGGACTTTCTTGCACAGACAGATAACAGTTAAATGATTGTGCTCAGAAACCTCTGAAGGCTGGCTAACTAACAGTGGTACTTTCTGACTAGCTATTTTTCAAACAATTTAGATTCCACTTTGCATAGGAGGAACATTCATTCTTGCAGTATATTCTGCAGTGAAAACTTAAATATCTGAATCCTTAGAATGTGGCTGGCTGTGTGGAGCTAAATTTAATTTGTCATGCCCGTTGAAAGTGGTAGAAGACTGTATGAACTTGGTGCACTCATTTTGGGTATGGATCGTTGGATCTCCAGTGAACTACTACTACCCAGGCTTCAAAATACCAAAACAACTCTACATATTTTTTGCGTATAACCAGTGTATCTGTCATAACACTCTGTGTGCTTGTTTGAATAAAGGAATGAATGATTCCTGTTGGGACACTGCATACATAAGCCTGGTGTTATCTTATCACTGAAATAGACATTGAAATAAACATTGTAGCAGTTGACAATTGGGATTTTTTTAATTCTATCAGACTGCATGATAAGTTAGAAAGTAACAGAAACACTGGAATATTGAGCATTGATGTATTGATTATTTTTAAAATGTACAGAAAGGTATAGTTCTGCCCCTCCCCCTTAGCCAGGTAATCTGAAAATGAAATTTTTTTGTTTGCTTTATCATTCTCCATTAATGTGCCCACTTTCAACTTCTGAATCCTCAACTCAATATTTAAAAAAAACTAATGGAGCTATTTTCCATTAGACGAATAAACCACATCGGGAATACAGCTTCAGTTGTTGTTACTTATAGAGTCAATTAGATTTCTTCCCCTTCAAAACTGAAAGTGGAGCAAACTCTTTGAATATAAACAAGCAAGTTGATGACACACTATAGATTCATAATTAAACAGAATGTATGTATAAAACCTATTTGTCTATCTGTCAGTCAGTCTGCCATTGGTGGGTGGATCTCAAAGATTTAGAGCACTTAAAGCATTAGAGCATTGAACCTTGGACTGTTCATATTAGTAGTACTTAATTGTTATGGTGATGATGATGACTATAATTACGATATCTCACTGGTTTAGTGAAACTTGTCTTCAAATCCGTGTTGATGTGATATATTTATTGATGATAATCTACAAAGTATATATATATTGTTTTTATTTCAGCTACAGTACAAAGTTACATTGTACACACTTAACAAAACATTTAGGGGTGTGGTCAAGAAAAATGGAAGCGTATATAATTGTATCCATACATTAAAGCATGGATGGCTGGCTTTAAAAACAAGAACAAAAATCATTTGAGTAGTCTGACAAAAGTAGTTATTTATAGTTGTTGTTGTTGTTGTTGTTTTTCATGCAGTTTTATTTTATTTATTTATTTAGTTTGATTTATTATTTTATGTATGTAGTTGAGGAACTTGTGAATGGCCCAATTGCCACTAAAGCCTACAAGGATGCCCTCCACCATAAGACAACCCTCTTCCTGGGAGGGGTCCTCTTCCTGGGTCCCCAGGGAGGAGGTAAGACTAGTCTCCTACGCAGCCTCACTGGTGAAAACTTCCGGCTGGTGGAGCCTCCTTCTCAGAGCATCAGCATCATGGAGAACTGCTTTGTCATGGTGGACAACATGCCCTGGCACCAGTCTATGTCGGGACTCGTGTACGAGGACGAGCTGGTGAAGATTGTGGTGGACGAACTGTTGAAGTACACACACAAAGAATCCTCTTCCGTCAATGGCAGCAACAGCAGCAGTGGTGGCAGCTATCGGTCGACTCCAGCTACCACATCGTCCCCCACTCCCAACATTGCTGTAGGTCACGAAGGCCGAAATGGAGATGCACTATCCCATGTTGCGAATCTGAATGGCAATAAAAGTGCCACGCCCCCTCCACTGCCACCATCTAAGACAGTGCGCTCGCATAGCTTCTCCAGCGCCAGTAATTTAGGTGTCGTGATGCCTGAAGGTAAGAGGTTGTCAGGAAGTTCAGAGATGCTCAGTAACTCACTGCCCGACGGACAGCTTCAGTCCAACATGAAGAGCCATGGAAGAGCTGCCAAGGGCAAGAAAGGTCTTTTCGGAAAGATTCTCACTCGAGGAAACAGGAACTCTTACCATCCCAGCAGTGATTCTCCGGAAGTGACCAAGAAAGTTCAGAGGCACTTCTCTGACGCTGCCAAGTACTCGGTGAAGCATGGTGATCACGACTCTATCTCTCCTGTGGCTTCAAGCTTGCCACCGACTCCTCAGGCTTTCTCTTCGCCATTACCAGAGCACCTCATGAGCCGAATTAAAGAAGAGTTTGGCACCTGCATGGAAAATTCCTTGCCTCCGAAGCACCTTGCTCGTCTCATCGACACGTCTGGGAGCCCTTCTTTCAGAGTCCTCCAGAGCTTGTTCCTCACAGACAACTCGATTTGCTTGATCGTGTTTGATGCGTCACGTGACATGTTCTCTCCGGCACCATACCCCCACATTTACACGGCAAGAAAAAACAAAGCACCGGACACGAGGCTCCGCAAAATATCATCAGATTCTTCGCAACAAGGGGCTTCTGCTTCATCTTCTTCTTCTCATCATCCAGACTTCCTGGACGATTCCTACTTGTTTCACGTGATGGCAGAGATCAGCAGTGTGTGCATGCAGTGGTCTGGTTCCAAGACTGACATGACAGTCCGCGGTCCTCGTATCATCCTCATCGGAACCCATTCTGATGAAGTTCCATCAAGTGTTACTCACAGGAACTTTGAGATTCTAAGAGAAGAAGTGAAAGCGTCCCCGTACGAGAAGTACGTGGCTGGGACCAAATTCGTTGTCAGCAACTCATCCATTATTGAACGCTCATCCATGGATGACTTTAAGAAGTTTATAAAGGAAATGGTTAAAAAATGCTGCCGCCAGCAGGTGCCCCTGAAGTGGCTAAGGTGCGTGAGAAGGTTCAAGGGTCTCCTCAAGAAGAACTTCTGCATGAGCCTTGTAGAGGCTAGGAAGCTTATTTCGGAGATTTGTGAAATCTCTCCCACGAGTGACTCTGAGATAGATGACATTATTTACTTCTTCCACCATAACCACCTCATCATGCATTTTCCCCGTGTGTATCAGCTCAGGGATCTCATCATTGTTTCCACGAGATGGTTCGCCCAGCAAGTCAGCATCGTCTTTGGAGCAGGCACAATAAATATTGCTGCCCAGCAAGGTCCCCTGGAACTCATTCCAGACCAAGAGCATCTCAAAAGTACTGGCATTATTAGCAATCGGCTTCTAGATTACGTGTGGAGAGCCAGAGACGTAAAGAAGTGCAAAGAAGATCTTCTAGCTGTGATGAACAAAATGGACCTTCTCTGTGTGATGGCTAGCGACTCCCACCCTCTATCTATGGCATCTTCCATTAAAGACTTGACCAGAGAGGGAGCTTCTGCTAAACCTTCAAACCGTCTCCATTATTCGACACCTGTTAGCTTTGTGGTAGTTCCTGCACTGGTAGAGGAAAATCAACCAGCAAATTTCTCTTCCCCATCCACGTACGATGTTAAACCCATCCTATTCCGGTTCAAAGACCACGTTCCTAACGGGCTTTTCCACCGCTTGCTTGCCCGCTGCATTCAGTCCTATCCTAGCAACTTCCGCCTTTACCAACATGCTGCCTCATTTGAAGTAGACGAATATTCATTGGTCAAAGTTGTGGAAGACCAGCGCCAAATATCACTTACTCTGCATCCTATACCAACCACTTCAGCTCCGACTAGAAAGGACTCAAGCCTGTACCAGACAAACGGTAAGCTACCAACAGAAATTTTGGAAGAAACCATCAAGTCCTGCTCTCCTTTGGCTGACCCAGGGTTTGTTAGTCCAGACACGTGCATGGCTATTCTTATGTTCATTCAGGCTACAGTGAATGACCTTACGCAGCAATGGACGCCTCACCTGGACTTTGACATGTGTGTTGAATGCGATTGCAAAGCCCCACCTGTTCAGATGGATGCAGTGGTTGATATTGACGATGCCTTGGCAAAGGTTTCAAAGATAGGACCGATACGCAGGCTATCTTCTTATGGGAACAAGCATTACATAATCTTGAATGATGTAGATGAGATACTGCAGCAATCCTCACTGAGGTGTCAGCAGGGTAGTCAAGTGCCCATGCTTCCTTCACTGCTCTGCTGGTTTGGAGAGTTAAGCATTGGGAATATGTCTCCATCCTCACCTTGTGGAGAAATAGGTAAAGGGTTGATAAAAGCATAATGCTTTGATCTATATTATAGTTCTTGTTCAAAGCACACATATACACACATAATAGCAACAACAACTATGGATAATGGTTGGTTTGTTTTTCTTCAGATTATGTCACTGATAATGATATTGATCGGGCTGTGAAGATGTTGGGTTCATCATGGAGAGAGCTTGGTCAGACGCTAGGCTTCAGCCAAGTGGAATTGGAAAGGGTCACCATCTCCTTTCCATTGCCTGCACATGCTGGAAAAAAGATGCTGCAAGATTGGCAGAGACTTCTCAACAAGAATGCAACATTTCCTGCTCTCCTTGGAGCCTTGGAAATAATTCAGCGTCGTGATATAGCAGATGACTTGGCACAAGCTAGACTTCCCCTTAGAACTTTGTTGTAGATCATGTTATGTTGGCATTTTTCATTATTTATGTGAAAATCAGGTTTTTTAGTTGTGCCTGCTACTTCACTTACTTTTCCTTTGTTTATTAATATGAAATGGTAAAGTATCGCTCAAACAGATAAATAATATAATTCATCGCTAATGTTCTTGCGACCTTTTCCTCTTTTTTTTTTTTTTTTTCAGAACTCGCCTCTTGCGCATGCCCCATAATTTTTTCTCAGAGAAGCAGCGTACGCGTTTTTTTTTTAAGCACCGCCCCAATTTGATGGCCGGGCAGAGCAATAACAAAAAATGGCCGTCGACGCTTTGTGAATAAATATTAGTGTGGACTGAAAAAACTACTGTTCCTCACCTGGTTATATGACAGCACAACGGGGAGGAATTTTATAAGTTGGTATTCAGTTAGCTAGCTGTGTCATCTCGGGCAGGTCCCGAGTTGTCGTGCGGAGAAAATTTAGCCTCACTTGACGAATTTTGAAGACGCGTCGTTTTTAAGACAGGGAGCCTTTGAAGATTGGACTGAAGGTTTGATGTAAGTAACACTGCTGGGATGGTTGGGATGTAAAAGCTTTTCACCATTGTTATGTGACCTACAAGTGTATAGAGGGTCTAATTGGCAAATAAGCCAGTGGCCAATAATAGATAGTTGATAAAAATATGTTCAGTTTAAATTTGTTTTTCACCAATTTGGAGGAAGTTGCAGGTGTGTGAATATAAAGCAGCTGATTTTGAACACTGGTCACACAGCTGGGACTTCTGCTTTATACTTTGTAGTCAATTTAAGTGTCCTAGGTTAGTAAGAGCAGCCATTTGGTAGCCACTTAAGTTTAGTTCATTCAGTAAGCTAAAGGGACATTAATATTTCCATTCCATTCTCTTTGGCCACTTGTATACGCACAGTTGTAATAATTTCTGGTCATACATGCTATAGCTATATGGAATGTTTAATATTAGTGGAAATGCAATGCTTTTCTTAATGGCATCTGTATGGGGTTTGAATGAAAGATTGATTACATGTAATTTTAAAGAGTTACTTTTTAGGAGGGAAGTGGGGGGGGGGGATAGTTAATTGGTGGGCGTAGTTTCTAATTTGGATAGGTGCACTTCAGACAAAGGATTGTGCACCTACAAATTTTTCAAAGTTCTGGTTAAGGAGATTGGGGATTGAGTGAGGTAAGTTGTGAACAGGATGGTTCAGGTTTAGACAAAGAACTTGAAAAGTAAGTGAGACATCAAAAAAGTGTCTTGAAGAAGATCAAACTGGGTCAAAGTAGCAATTATCTGTATGTACTTTCCTTATTTCCATGCACATCTTTTTTTTGTTGTTGTTGTTTTTTATCAGACATGCATAATGTGTAGTTCTAAAAGTACGCTTGGCATTGTAAAACTAAACACTTGCAGAGTGCATGCTTTTAAAGGGTTTTGTCCCCACTCTATTTGGATGCAGAAATAACAGACCTGTATCCTATCTAGATAGCTAGTTAACTTGGTGCCTTTTCCTTTTAAGGCGGAGGGTCCCCAAGGGGTTGAGGTAGACTGTTTCGTCTTTGGCAGTGGATGGTTACTTGCCTCCTCGAGTTCTTTGTTTTGAAAACTGGATAGAAAAATGCATCGTTTACATCACTGTACATTATGGTGCTTATCATACCCGGGTTGTTTGCTTGGTTCAGGAAAACTGTGTGCACTATTTGGGGTATCAAAGCCAAACATGTCTTTTTTAGTGTGCTCAATTTATTTTTATTTACAATGCTCTGTGGTTATTACCTTATTTTGCATATATATCTTGATCTCTTGCTAGATGCTTTACCTCTGTGCAATGCTGTCCTGCACACACACACACACACGCACTCACGCACACACTCATGCTCTCTCGTCTGTATTGCCAACATGTGTGCTAGTGAATCCATGCAGTTATGAGAAAGTTTTATGTGAAAGCATTTGCCTTACTTCCTTCCTTGCATCTCCTATATTTACACTTCTGAGTCAGTTTGTTACTTGCTTTGCTCACAGTCTATCAATTTACCTGGCTACATCTATTTATATTTTTATCCCCCACTTCCCCTTCCTCCCACCTCCCCTCCCTCCTCCCCATGTCTGTTCACTATTCTACGATCTACACAGTTACATTCCTTTTCATCTCTACTTGTCTCTTCTCTTTTCGTCCCCTTTCCCTTCTTCCCTCTGCCCCATGATTCTCCTTGGCCACTCCTACGTACCTCATTAATTCAAGTGATTTTTAACTCCAAAAATAACGATATTTTCAACAAAAAAAAAATTAGGGGAGGTAGGATCTAAAAAAAAAATTTTTTTTTTCAAATTCTTGAGGTGGTGCAACATTAGAGTTATTTCTGGTTCCCATAGTATTACATAGTTGTGTATGCTGAAATATAATTGATGTGCCAGTTGTCATTTCTCCACATACTTGTGTGTACACTTTATCATTGTGTTGTGCAGCATTGGTTTGGCCATCTCTGGTTGTACTCCCTCACTGGATTACTGCTCTGTTATTACTGGCACAAGTAAGTTGGGTGTGGCTTTGTGGTAGAGAGTGTCTGGCAGTAGTACTACAGTTAGTGTACTGTATATGGCCATAACAACATTGTGAGCATAGTAGAAATAGTTGAGTGTATGCATGAGGGAGGATTCACGTTGTAACTTTAAACATCTACCTTTTGTTTTGTCTGGTTATCTTTGTAATACTCAAGCTAGAATGCACGCTCACAAACAAATTCAGTCGCATACGTGTGCCCACATCGCATGTAGTGGCATATGTGCAGATGCACACTAACAGAGTTAATGCTGGGATATGTGATGGATTTAAGAGCAAGAGATAATGCCTTGCAATTCATCCAGTTTTTCATGTGATACTTAAATGTAATATGCATATGTAATTGCTTAAATATCGATTTTGAAAAACGGTGATTTTGAGCCCAATGATAATTTTTTAAACATGCTGTTCTCATCTCAAGGGAGAATTGGTTGACAGTTCACCAAAGAAACTTGTGAATTCCATAGTAGGAATCATAGGTGAACATGAGTTCCTTATCCTTTCAAGTCATCTTATTTTGGTATATCAGTTCCTTTAAACAGCTTCACTCCTTTCAAATTTGTGTCATTTTAGTTTATGTAGTGATTTTCCCTTGAATTTGTTTTGTCTAGGGGAAATAAATTCTTACCAAGTGTCTAGTCTGGCCGTGTTGATATTATGCAATACTAGTCCAGACCATGTGATGTTTTGTGGCATGTAAATAACTTATTAATTCCAACATTGTACTTGAGTAGCTCAGGCATTCGTACATTAGTACTTGTGGAATTTGCGGGTGTACAAAATAGAATTTATGTATATTCATGATTCAGTCTTTCTCGGCTGAAACAATTTTTAAATAAAAAAACTATCTCTTTTTGGCTTCTTCACAGAGTTCACAGGGCTTATGTTTTAGATATAAGTTATTAGCTGTTAAAACAGAAAATGTAATTATTGATGTATTTATATGTGTGTGTATATATGTATGTGTGTATGTATGTATATTGTGTATATGTATGTATATTGTGTGTGTATGTATGTATATTATGTGTGTATGTATGTATATTATGTGTGTATGTATATTATGTGTGTATGTATGTATATTATGTGTGTATGTATGTATATTGTGTGTGCTATGTATTACATTGTGCTCTGTGTTCTGTCGTGTAGGTACGAAGGCTCTATTAAAGTAAATATCAACATCACCACAATGGCAGAAATAGCCCCATGGGAGCCTGGCACTGAATGCATTGGCAAATACAACTTCCCTGGATCAGCTTCTCATGTGAGTTGGGGCTAAGAAATAGAAATGTATTTTGAAAGTAGGAAGCTTGTAATTGTACCTGGGGAAAAGGAGGAGCATGTGGCGTTATTACAATGATGAAAATTACTCGCCCGACATTAAACAATTTTGTAATTCTAGTGGACAAGCGAGTTTTTGCTACAGGTACAGATACTGTGTTTAACTTGAGACAAATAGTTGTGAAACAAATGGAGAATATAAGGACATAGTTCCAGCTAGTTGAATTGAATGTCCGTCCCAGTAATTTAGGTTATGGACACAGCTGATGTGGCTTTTTTTTTTCCTTGCTGATTTTGCGGACAGAAGCATGGCAGCTGTTTCTTTGTTGTGTTTCTGTGTATTGAGCTTGTTCACGATCTCCCGTCTCAACGCTATCTATTTGATTGTTTTGGCTGCATTCATTGTCCACTATATCTTTTGGGGGCTTTTTGCTTAGCTATTGTGAGCACACAGCAGAACCTAGTTTCAGTTCCCCCAACCCTACCCTATTTTTATTCTGAGCAAATCTTCTTGCATAGCAATGATAATGGGAGTATTACAATTAGATGTCAGAGTTTAGTATAGGAAGCCTGCATGAATTCTAAACAAAACAAAACAAAAAAAGGCTATAAGAGGTGTGTTATGTATTGACCACTGTACCATTAAGTGGGTGTGACCAAAGAATGCAGTGGGAATTAGCTGGGGCACTTTTAGCTTTAGTTGTAGGAGCGTGGTATATACTTGTGGGTACTTACTTAGAGGGGCGTGGAGGTGTTACTTGGCCACACCCTCCATGAAAGAGTGTTTAATTGTCATGCTCAACCTCATGAAGAAGGCTTTAATGCTAATTTATAGACTTGGCCATGGGGTCAGTAGATATTGTATTTACCTCTGTTGTGGCATTACTGAGCATGTGCCAACGTTGAGTCACTGCCAAAATCTTACCTTTTAAGAAATGAGGACAGCCTCATTGACAGAGAAAAGTATTGGGAAAAAACCGTAGCCATAAAAGCCCTCAGTGAGCATGTGCAAAAAAGTTATGGTTTTCTTCAGGTTTGTCTGTTAATAGTGGGTCTCAAAAACAGTAGTGTCTCAGAGTGTTGAAAAGTTATCAAGCTAGAGTACATTTCAGTGCCTTTAATATGCCAAAATTTATGTCTCCCATTCAAGGGTAATGAGAGACAACACAACGTATTGGTAAGTGTTAGTTGTGATAGATACCTCATTCTTCAAATGAAACAATTTACAACACAGCTAAGCTGAAAGCGCTGGGTTTGCTCTGGTGTTGCTTTATTTAGTAATAAAACACTAACCAGTGTCTTTGCTCACTCTTGCTGACTGTTGAATAGTTTGTTGCTTAGCAATTGGTCAGTAGGAAGTGTGCTTCTTTATAAGGGTATTAGCTGTTGTGCCAGCATGTGCTTTGTCAGCCTGGAATCTGCCAGCATGTGTAATGTGACATTTCACGTACATTTGGGTTTTACCTAAGTGATGCACTCAGTGGAAGTGAAATGAGAGAGCTAGTCTGTCAGGCAGATATGCGAGTGTTGAGGAGGTTTTGTTGGGTGCGTGCATGGTGGGTTTTGTGGGGTGGTTCATAATGTGGCTTGTGTTATACAAGCATTGGAGGATGGCTTCGTTATGTGCGAGATGTTTTTGAAGGAAATGAAGGCAATGGTTTATTTTTAATGTTCTCTTGACTTCAGTATTATGACTAGTGATAATGGATGACACGAGAGTTTATCATTTATGCATTACTTTCATTCATTGGCTTGCATATGTAATAGTTCCCAAATGTTAGACGTGCGACTTCCTCTCCGTGTGTGTTGGCTGACTCAGCCAAAGAACGAGGCCGAGATGAATGTTGGTGCTGGTTGATACAGTCAAGTGGTTGGCTTGAGGCTGTGTGATCTCACTTCAATCTTCGAGTGGTTTATGTGCAATATGAGTTACTTTCTATACATTACACAGTCAGAAATGTGTTATGGATCAGTAGTAGGCAATGGCTTCTTTGGATTTTGCAAATTTTGTGCTAGTGATTTAACTAGATTTCCTATTCCCCCCCTCACCTTCCTCTATATAGCATGCCCCACTTAATGTTGTTGAATGTTTAATTTTTGTTTAGTGGTTTTCCATGCTCAAACCGCAGTATAATTAATGTTTCAGATTTATCTCTCGTGTGTCCCTTCACAATGAGGGAATCGGAATCTTAGCTGGTGGGTGGGTGTGGGTGACTGAATTTTGGGTTCTAATACTACATTTGTGACTTATGGTTGTGTCCGTCTTTCTGAAGCAGCACATTCAGATTCAGACCAAATTGTGGCAGCTAACAGAATGACAAAAAATTATCGGAGTGTACGACTTTCCTGATCCTTTCGCTAAATTTCTGAGCAGACAAAGAAATATGTGGAATAAGAATTGTAATAATTACCAGAAATTGTCAAGACGAGTTGCTTGAATTAGTATCAGTAATGGTAACCATACAACCAGATTCTTGAAGTCCTTGAGCTTAATGACCACCTAATGTTAATCTATTACTGTTAAGTTAGCACGGATGTCCCCAAGATTCTTGTAACTCTGGACTTCTTTAAAGTGCCTGCATGCCTTGGTGTGTGCTTAATTATCTGATGTTGGGATGACTAAAGCTTATCCGATTGGCAGTTTTAGGATGGGAATTTGTGAAGCATTTCAAGAAATGTAAAATTATATACCAAGACAAGAACTACGAGTAATCTACTTTTAGAGGCTACCCATTTTGATGACTAACAAATATAGCCAAATGAGGAATGACACAGATGTCTGAAACATTCCTTTTAATTTTGAAATATTACAGTAAACTTGTATGCAGTTCATGAAAAGTTAAGTTGAAGAGGGAATTGTGTATAAGTAACAGAATTTGGTGCAGAATCCTATATCCTAAGTAATAGGTTTAGTTGCTATTACTTCTGCACTCATTAACTTTTCGGCATAAAGCAAAAACTACCGCAGGCAGAAAAATTAATTATTTGCTCATGTGATTGCGACGTGACAATAGGGGGGTGTTACCTACAAAAGCTTGAACCTGCGTGGAGCTCACAGCTAGCTTTTTCTCAAGAATCAGCCAAAAATTTGAAAAAGTAGCACAATAAAGTCTTAAATCATTGTTCTGAGTAAGTTCATACCTAAATCCGCAGTTAATTGTCAGTAATCTCCAAAATCAGAGCATGACAGACAGATAACAGACAGAATGACTACTATAACGCTCTCGCACATGCATGTTGAACTTAATAATGTGAAGCAGTTCAAGTCTTTTTTTTCATATTTTTATTGCAGTTGTTGTTGTTTCACCTGTTGTTTAAAAGTATTTTCGTGGTTATGGCCAAAGCAAGAGCACATGAATAGTCTGAACTATGTGTGTGAGTATGTATGTGTGTCTGTGTGTTGAGGTAGTCCATCGTAAATTCCAGTTGCTCTTGTGTGTATTATTTGGCGTAAATAAGGAATTATAAAACTTCCTTTTTTTGTTAGAGTAGAAGTCAGGTGTATGCATGTGCGTGCATGCGTGTGTGTGTGTGTAGAAGCTGATGGATGGCATGCACTGCTCTAGGTCTTGATAGGCATTTAATTAATTAGAGCAAAGTGGAAACCACTAACTTTGAAAAAAGTTTTTAATTTATATTTTATTTTTTCCTATTTTCTCTCTCTTTCTCTCTCTCTTTTTTTTTTTTTTTTTTTTTTTTTCCCCTCACTTTTTCCCCACTATTTAGGAAGTCAAATGCCCATTTTGCACTTTCTATGTTTATTATCCTCTTTTACCATAAATAGTGTTTATCAGTTCTCTTAAATAGTTGGCCCTTAATTACAGTGCTGTTGATGTAATCAAGTGTACAGTAGGACAGAGTTCATGTTTCTTGTTGTTTCAAGAACAGTTAGTAGTAAGTCATTGTTTCTTTGGTTGTTAGGTATACACTAAAGGGACTGGGGGACTTATTGACTGTTTATTGTAGCAATAAGTCGTTTTGCTGAACCAACAGTCAGTAACTAAGTTATTGTTACTGCATGTGATGACCATTTGCTTGTTCTTGTGGTTTTCAGTGCTTGGTGTGAAGAACGATTGAACTTACAATCATTCTAAATATTTAGATGGATGAATTAGTTGGGAGGATGTATTTCAAATTGTGTTAACACTTAGCAGACATACGTAAGTACTTCAGGATCGTGCTCCATTTGGTGTTACATTGTGGAAACAAATAAATGGTATGGCGGTGGGGGGATATTGAAAAAGAGTTTTAAATCATTCTTCTTTTTTTTTTTGTTAAACTTTTTTTAACTAACATGGACATTTTACCCTATTTTTCCTGCACGCCCACCTCAACTTTGTTTCTAATTTGTACTAGTAATGACTAATTAATCTTCTATAATATTATAATTACTTTAAAAATTCATTCCTATATTTTGTTTCTAGGACCTCCCTTTCAAGAGAGGTGACACTCTCACAATCATCAGTTCATCAAAAGACCCTAATTGGTACAAAGCAAGGAGAGCAGACGGACTGGAAGGTATGATTCCTTACAACTACGTACAGAAGAAGAAACAGCAGCCATCTACGAGTAGTGGAGCATCCAACGCAGTGCCCGGTGTCTCCTCTTCATCATCAAGGGACAACGACTCCACCCAACTTCCCAAGCTGGCCGTTAAACTCCAACAAATGCCGTAAATTTATTAAAGTTAACTTTCCAGTTGTTGTTATTTTGTTGTTTCACATACCAGCTTCCCCTAATTAGTGACATGTTGTTCAGTAGTGTGATGATTTCACTAATATAGATAATTAGAGGAGAGCCAACAAGAGAGGAGGCATAACGTGCAATGACTTATAGCATTACACACATTGATCTTAAAGAAGAAATGTCAAGTAGAGCTGTTGTTGTTCTTTCCCAGGTGGTTTCATGGAAACATTAGCAGAGAGGAGGCAGAACGGATGTTGAAGCCCTACAAGAATGGCCAGTACATTGTCAGAGAGAGTCAGAACTACAAAGGAGATTACACATTGTGTGTCAGGTGAGACATTCCCCTTTGACATACTGCTGGTTGGGAAGAAAGAAATATTTACACTACACTGTAGTAATGTGTGTAACTCCCTTCCCTCTCTTCCCATTCTCAAAATCAGTCTATGTGGCAAGTTGGAAATCGATGTCTCTCTCTATACACATTGTCAGTCTGAATATTATATATATTTTCCACTCCAATTCCACTTTCTCTTATCCTCTCTCTCTCCCCTTGCCCGTTATGATATGGCCATCACTTTATGTAGCTATGGAAACAAAGTGGAGCACTATCGAGTGATGAGAGATGATAGGAACTGGGTCACGGTAGACGATGAGGAGTATTTCGAAAACCTCTTCAAACTAGTAGAGGTATGTCAGAAATATAAAATAATATTAGTGTTCTTTGGTACAGTTATAAGTGTATGTAATAGAGGAATAGATTTGTGGGTCAAAGAAAGTGCTTGTGTATTTTATTTTACATATATATACACACACACAGTGCTATTCAAACACATACACAGCTATTCGAGTACACACACGGCTATTCAGCACACAGACATGCATTCACTATCTTAGTGTACCAGTCAAGCATCTGTCTTTAGGTTTTGTTATTTCATATTGGCGTCTGTTTATTTGGTACTATCTTGATAAAGTGCACATGTAGTTGTAAAAGAGTATGCATTGTTGTTGGTTTAAGTGAGTCTGTGACATCTGTCGGAGGGTACGCTAGGACTAGTGCTGAGTTTTGGTAGTGGTTGTTTTTGGAAAGCTCAAGTGGGGCGGCTATTGCTTTTCATTTTGCCTCATATGGATGGAAATAGAGCTTTTCCCTGGCAAGAGTGGTGAAGTACATTGGTATTGTTTCCTAGTATTGTGTCTTCACAGACATCTTTAATAAATAAAAAAAATTGGGAAAAAAATTATTTTTTTTAATCTGAGAGATATTGTCTTTGTTACCATGTTGCCCCGACAAGTTGTGAACACTGGCAAGTGCCAGTGGCCTTGCAGTAGGGATTCTAAATTCCTTTATAAGGCATGCTATTACGGTGTGTTTGGTGTGTTTGGTTGCATGCGTTAGGTGCACATAGTGTGCATTCCATTGTATTGTCTGGGAAGTGACAATGTCTGTATGGGGGACCAGGCTATGTGGCTAGACTATAAACAATACCTGTAGCTGTCTTGTGCTGATCCACGTAGGAGGAGTAGGTTGTGAAGTAATGGTAGTATCTGAAAGTCTGTATGCTTTACTTCTCATTCTCCATTCTCCTCTTCTGTTCCTTTTACAAAGAAATGCCAGGTATGATGAAAGCACACAATTCTTTGTGTATGTGATGCAGCTGCTTGCATTACTATTTGTGTTCCATGAAGCACATGTAACAAAAAAACAACAACACAGCACAGAATATATATCTGAGGGAATTTTGTTGTTGTTGATGATGACATTTTGTGTGGTTGATTAAGTGAACTGATTTTGCCACGAGCAGTATGGTTACTACTGCTACTACACCTTGGTTCTAGGCACTATATTTAACCCTAGGATACTACAATCTGAGCCACTCAAAATTCCTAATGTGCCAGATCTTTTCGTTTCATTGTCTATAATAACCCTCAGTGTGTATGCGCAAGAGGGTTGTAGTAGTCATCCTGTCTGTTTGTCTGTCTGTCTGTCTGTCACGCTCTGATTTTGGAGATTACTGACAATAGAACGACAATTTAAGACCTTTTAATGTGCTACTTTTTTAAATTTCGGGCTGATTTTTTTGAGCAAATGCGAAGCTGTCAGCTTCGCATAGGTACTAATGACATGAGCAAATAATTTCTTGCTGCCCGTAGTTGTTTTTCTTTCTGTGGGGAAGCTAACAGAATGCTGGAAGTGGAGGTTCACATTGAAAATATATACTGGTGAGTGTCTCTGGCCTCCTTAGCTTCTTCTCTTACAAAGACAGCGCTTGCATCTACCGTTTTCATTGCTCGAGCTGTATTGATATCTGATTAGAATAGAATGGCCAATAAATTATTTCTTTTGGTCTGAGATGATTTTTGTAATAGCTAGTCAGTGTATAGTAGCGCTGAGGGTTCGCACCTTTGGTGCTTCATTTATGAGATAGTGGTCGGTGATAAGTTAAATAAGGAAACCAGCACACTGGACTATGTAGATTTAACAAGAATTTTATACAACAATGTGGAGGATTGAAGGGGTGTTGGATGGGTAACTATTATGGCATTGGTCTTCTTTGGCTTTTTCCTTCACAGCATTATCAGAAGGATGCAGATGGACTGTGCTGTCGACTGAAGTACTCCATTGACAAGAAGGATGATGTGTCTGTGGTAGTCAACATGGAGGATTTCAAGAAACAAGGCTGGGCCATCAAGAAGAAGGACATCACCAAGAAGAACATCATTGGAAAAGGAGAATTTGGAGGTGAGAGAATTATTACTTGTTTTCTTGTGTAGCCTGCCTGAATGAGCTTGTATTGTGTATCTCAATACCATCCGCAGTTTGTGACACTGAAATTAGACATTTAAGCTCTTATTATTGTATATTTTTCTATTTTTCAATATATATATTTTTTGACATTTTTTTTGACAGAGGTGTGGCTGGCAGAACTCAATAGCAAGAAGGTTGCTGTGAAGATGCTCAAGGACTTGAAAGACAGTAAAGCCTCTTCTCAATTTATCACAGAAGCTGCCGTCATGACGTGAGTATAGTGTGTGCACACTCCACAGCTTCTCAATTGTTGGTGGTTAGGCTGCAGACTGAAGTTATTTAAATTGGAGATATCAACCTAATTATATGAGTTTGCACGTGTGCTAGTAACTTAAAGTCTTGAGGGTAGGAGTTATGTTTGCAGTCAGGAAATGTATTGTACGTGTATTTCTATGTGTTGAAAATTGCTATGAGAATGATGTCAGTTAGCTGGTACATCGTGACATTAGTAGAGAATAGATGTGGACGGTATTGCTGGAGAGAAGTCAAGTTGAAGTTTATAAATGTAACCACTCACGTATTCATGTGCGCAGACAGTTTAGTACTGCACTTGCATGTCTGTCGCCACTGGGTAATGATAATAAGCTTAAAGCTTCAAGTGTTTTAAGTTTATGCATTTTCACTTTCCCAAGTGGAACTGGTACTAGTGACTGCTGGTACACAGGTGCCTAGCGGTTTGCTGATAATGTCTTGAAATTGAATCATTACTGGAAGTGCATTTAACTGGACTGGGTGTGGTCTGGCCAGGTGTAAGCGAAGGTGGCTAATGATTTACTAACCGTGTGGTAGAGTGTTGGTTTCAGAATACAGCTGGCTGTCTAGTTGGTGGTTGTAGTTGTTATGTGTCGTGTGTGTGTGCATGTGCAGCAGGTCACACCTTTGAATTGTTTGGTTTCAGCCGCTAGTAACTATTGGAGGTTTTGATATAATGTAAAATACCTACTTAAGGGTGCTGGCACACTCTTTGAGCGCGAAAAACCCGCCAAACAGGCCACGGTTGCTAGGGCCTGTTAAACTTACTTCTGCTTTCCCCCCGAATTATTTTATTTATGCAGGCCAGCAAGTACTGCTAGGAGAAAGCACCTACCAAGAATGAAGACTGGAAGTCGATCGCATCTCAAGAAATACCCCCGTCACCATTTTTGACTTCCTGGCAGTACTGCACGGCTACCGCCGTAGTTTAGAAGCCTATTTTTTTGTATATCATTTTCTTACTCGTGCGTGCATGCCATAACGTTGAGTTTTTGTTGAATTTTATTTTACTTTTCTATTTACTCACCTTACCACGTGAACTATTGTCGATTATTTCCGTGAAATTCCGTACATTAAAAATATCTCAACGTTATAGGGTCGACCTCATGTGGCCCTAAACCCTGGCAAAATTTGAACCGTAGCAGTTAGTCCATTCCTGAGCAGTACGCAAGAGAAGATTCTGGATCCATTACTTTAGAGCGCGAGAATTTTTTATTGCTAATTTGTTACAGAGCGGGGCGTGACTTTGTGGTAGATAACGCGCTACTATTCAGCTGGAGTGCGCTACTAAAGGCGCCCAGGCGTTGCTATGTGTGAGCACCCTTAATTCATGTACTTCACTTCTTCCTGCATTATCACAGTGGGGTTAATTAAGTGGAGGAGGACTCCCAGAACTAGTTATTCAACTTGGGCACTCGTGGGATGAAAGTGTAATGTTAGTGCTTATGTCTTGCTTTTAGGTAGTATTTTTTTTTTTGCACTTGTTATCTCCGTATCCATAGCTTCTATGGCTTGGATAGGAACAGGTGCTTGTCATAGAGCAACATACCTACATCCTTTAAAATGAGATCCAAATAGCTCAGTAGCAGGGGTGTGTGTGTGTACCCTGGGAGAAATGGTATAATTTGTTATTTAGGGAAAGAAAAGGACTTGATTGTGTGTTTTGTATGATGTGGCTTATATAGGAATAGGTGCTTGTCTTAGAGCAGCATACCTTCAAACTTTTAAAGTGTGCTTAGCAATTCTGGTAGGGAGAGAAGGGGCAATTTTCTCAGTAGCAGTGATACTAAGAAATTTAAAATTTTATTTTGAGGAATGAACTAGATGTGGATCAGTTTTCTGACGTGTCATCTGACAGAACCCTATAGCTGCACTGGATTTTCTTATAGCAGCATTGTATATAAATGCCGGCCATTGTAACTGGCAGGCCTGTTGTTTTCAGATTCTTGTGGACTTTGTGTGTAAGCAGAATAACGATAGTACGTGTGCACTTCTTTGTTTTACTTTCAGCATGGTTTGGCTTCAGTCTTTTTTTGCTGTTGTTGATCAATTCCCAATTGTGGCTGATATGGTACATGTTTCTGTACCTTGAATCTCCAATGGGCAGATAAGACATCCTAATTAATGTTTTTATTCATGACATTTTTTTTTACTTGCAGGACTCTGCGGCATCCGAACCTAGTGTGTATGATAGGCGTGTCCTTAGATGCTTCACCAATATACCTCATCACAGAGTACATGGCTAAGGTAAGGCCATATACATACACTGTGAGTGAAGGGAGACAGGACAATTTTGGCTAAGATTTTTTTATTCCATCCCAAATTTTTAAATCAAATCTATTGAATTTAAATTTTCAAAGATTTGAGACATGGGTTTAGCCAATTGATTTTCCTAACCTTTTGTAATTGTGTGTTGTCGATGTTGTAGGGATCTCTAGTGGACTATCTAAGGTCTAGAGGGAGAGCCGTCATTTCCAAGCAAAACCAACTGGACTTTGCCCGGCATGTTTGCAAAGGAATGGTTTACTTGGAATCACAGAACTTTGTACACAGGTGTGCATAGTGTGTGTGTGTGTGGATGAGATGCTTAATGCGTATGTCATGTCGAGTAATGAGTTTTTGTTGCACTTATAATAGCAAGTCACTGTAGCCGTGTGAGGGCCAGCTTTGCATGGATGTTTTTTGTTGTTGTTGTTTTTTTTGGGGGGGGTTTGTTTTGTGTATTTGTTATATTTTAAGTATTCATGTTATGTCTGATTTCAAAGTGCACTGCAAATTTCTCTCACTATGCTAAGAAAGTCTTCAATTTTTCTTGCAGAGATTTGGCAGCACGAAACGTTCTCATATCAGAAGATAATGTAGCAAAAGTGTCTGATTTCGGTCTGACAAGAGAGGTATTTTCAAAGTCTGAAGGCACCAAGCTTCCGGTCAAGTGGACATCACCTGAGGCTTTAAGAGAAAATGTTAGTTACATATATTGTAAACATGAACTCAATATGCTCGATAATTTAATTATTTGTTTTGTTTGTGTTTCAGAAATTCTCGAATAAGTCTGACGTATGGAGTTTTGGTATACTGTTGTGGGAGATCTATTCGTATGGACGCGTGCCATATCCTCGAGTTGTAAGTCATATGCATACGTATAAGGCATTTCACACTTACTGGGGATCTATATTGTGTGAAGATAATGCCCTGCTACTTTTGGGCTTAGCTCTCGCTGAGGCATAGCTGGTCAATCAATACTTTATCTGTTGATAGCATGTATCAGTTATCCGGTTTGAATGTCTCATAGGTAAAGGGTAGTCAGTGATACTTGCTTACAGCGATGATCTTGAAACATTTTTTTTTATAGTCAATAGTGTACTTTATACTAGGAGTGCAGTTGATGAGTGTGCTTGTAGTAGTACTTTGTGATATTTCTTTACTGAGTAGGCTTTGTTGGCGAGCTCAATAGCATTGCATCATTCATTGCACTATAAGTATAGATCATCAGTGTAAACCAGGCTCATTTTGGCTAATGCTGGCGAGCTAATCAATAAGCATTATATATATAATTGGCGAGCGAGCGAGACACTTACAGGGGTAACACAATTGAAAATCGGGGATGTTTGTTTATTTATTTATTTATATATATGTTTGGACGTATGTATGTCATTTTGTACTTTGATCCTCCGTATTTTTGTGTTCGCTCCGCGTTCGACCCCGTCCCAAACTTCACTAAACAGAATCCTCCGGTTTAGCGACCATTACCCGTATCACCTTAGATATTGAATTGTTTACCGCTTTGAATTCTTTTGCGGGTGCAGTTAAAACGCAAAAACTTATGGGAGCTCCATTTCTATTCGAGTTAGTCGCTATTTGTCACAGTTATAAGCCCTACTCAACAGCATTAACTTGTAAATTCATTGTCCACTAGACGAACCACGAAGGTAAGTCTTGCGTAGGTATGTTCAGTTGTGTGAAAGTATTGTGCGTTACAACTACTATTAAGAATATCACAAAGAAAACTTTAAATAACGTGACTTGATTTTGTTGCTTCTTTTTCAATTCAAACAGTTGCAGGGAGCGGTTACTATGGCATTGAATCCCCTTTACCGCATATACTTAATTTAAAAACTCGACTTTATTTTAGTAGCTTGAGTGTTAGTTGTTAAAATCAATCCTTTACCGCATATACTTAATTAAAAAACTCGACTTTATTTTAGTAGCTTGAGTGTTAGTTGTTAAAATCAATCATTTAACAATAGTGTAGTTTAAGGTTACGGTATACAATTTGCTCATTAATTATTCATGAGTTACTGTTTTTGTTTGTATCATCCACTACACTTATTTTTATGAACTATGCTCCAAACATGAAATTATAATGTGTTCAAGTTTCTTTATTAGCTAGCTCTTGCTTTTCAATGAGCAGCCAGCAAGGCTTGACCGAGGACCCCCTGAGGCAAATTTTCGGCGTCACATCTTGGCTTCATCATCACTCCTAGCTTTAGTGTGACAGCTCCCCTGGCTACTTTAGGACTTACTCGAGGGCCAGTCACAGCGATTTTGGCTCAATGGGCCATGGATCTCCAGATATTCACGATTTTGTGCCTCAGAGACGCCATTTTATCTTGATCTGGGAGACAAAACTGAGATTTTCTCGACAACCGTCAGCTTTCTTCACGAAAACTTTTTGACTGGCCCTGCAGTGATGTTCCTACAATTAGATAGTGCAGCCTATACGGCAGAGTTGTTGACGACCATGCTGTAATTTGACGCCGAAAATGTTATATTTGCAGGAGGTCGATCTTGGGCTGCCTATTAGCTATGAAGAACTGACTACTAAAGAAATAGGAACTTTTAACAGCAAACTTTCATTGTTTTAAATTTAGTTACATAAAAATAAGTGTAGTTGGTGATATAAACAAAAGTTGTAACTCATGAATAATGCTCGCCATTTGTGCTCAAGCACACCACTAGTATATATATACATGTATATATATATATAATATATATATAATCAAATCTTTTATTGGTTTTAATTTTATTTCATTTTACCTACATTAGCCGGTAGAAGATGTAGCTGCACATGTGGAGAAAGGCTATCGCATGGACTCACCTGACGGCTGCCCAGATCACATGTACAGAATCATGAAAGAATGCTGGAACAAAGATCCCAGTCAACGCCCAAACTTTACTCGTATCGAGAAGCAGATAGACACGGCAGCCCCTACATGATATATGCCATCTGTGTTTACAACAATTTTTATTCGTTATGGTGTTGATTTTTTTTTCTTCGTTCTTTTCATTTTCCACCCCATATGTGTTGTCGTTTGTTCTTGGTTCAACATTTCTGCAAGTTAGCAATTTTTAAAAACCACTTGCTGTGTAGGTGGTTTTCACAAACTTTTAATTGTTTTATGGGTTATTGTTGTTGTTTTCTTATTTGGTTAGGTTTAAATAATAGTGATTTATGGGACCTTTTCAGATTGAAGTCAACTTTTCTCATACATCTCACTCTTATTCTAAAGACTACATTATACGCTTATTCAAATATTTCTGCTTTTTATGGTTTATTAATTTTTTTGTAGATAAAATTTATATTCTTTGTTCTATTTATGACGTGATGATTTTTGGACACTTTAAAAAATGACATTATTTATAATTATACATGCTTTGTGAGTGGGCTATTTAATGACATTGATTATCGAATAAAATACAGATCATGTGGTCATATATGTGGGGCAAGGAGTAGGTGAACGTATTCAATTGTCCTATGTGTACACATGTATATTACCCTTACCATGTCAATGAATTGGGTGTGCAGTATTCAGAGTCTGCGATTCAATTACCATTTCTCTACACATATGACAGTAATTATTACCCTTACCGTGTTACACTGAATTGAGTGTGCAGTATTCAGAGTCCAGGTTGCTGCCATCCCACTCTGCCTGTATATGGCAGTGGCCACTCCATGAATAATCCAATGACCTCATTGTTTATGGTACTATTCATCCATCCCAGTGCAATGGCGAAGTTGTCACTGCTTCTTCCTCTTATGTCCCTCCTGTGTTTAGAGATTAGAGCAGCTCCTATCAGAGTAGACACTGCTACACGTCAGTTTGTTGATGAACTAGGCAAGGGATTGTAACTTGTTAATAAGAGTGAACTAATTCTATCTTGTTTAATTGTGCAGGCAGAGCTAGACTCTTTCATGGAGTCAACGTAGTAAGTTGTTGAATGTGTTGGCTGAGGCAATTTATTACCTAGTAAAGCTAAGACCCTCTACTACTTTAACCTCATCCCCATCAGACAAGTCATTGATTATACTCTTGCCATAAGAGTGATCACCTTCTGTTGGGGGAATTCAACGATCCTGTTTAATTTTAGGTGTACAAGTCCTTTCCTTATCATCCATCTAATGGCAGTTTTGATGCAGAGTATTCATTCAGCTCAGAAGACATTGCCTTCTTGGTTGAGCATGGCTTTAATGTTGTTAGACTGTATGTGGCATGGCCAGGAGTGGAGCCCACCAAAGGACAGTATAATTATGCATACTTGATGGTGAGGATGTACTCTTCCCATTCTAAAGCAGTCTACCTTTGTAGCTATTACTGAATAGGTTTTGAGAAATATTGTCAACAGACTTGGAGAGGAAGGCATCTACACTATCCTGGACTGCCATCAGGATGTTTATTCTCCCAAGTTCTGTGGTATAGTTATATTGCAACAATTTTGGCAGCAAATTTATTTCCTAACCCTATAGGAGAAGGAGCTCCGGATTTTGCTGCTTTATATAAGAACAGAACAATAAAGCCTCTCCCATTTCCTGAGCCAGCTGCATTCACTCCTTATAAAATTAACCCTGAGACTGGGTGAGAGATGGCAGGACTTCAGTAGTGCTGGGATTTAATTGCATATTTATTCTTTCTTTTTTTAAAACAGATATCCTTACAGGAGTGATTGTAATAGTAAATCATTCTTCCTCTATTACTTCAGTGATGCTGTTTGTAAATCCATGTAAGTTAAAAGTGATCTCTCTGATTTGTTATAGATAATTACTGACACTCTTGGAGTGCTTTGAATGTACCTACTGATTATGATTAAATATATTTCATTAGTAGTAGTATGCAGTCTGTACACTCGGAATTATTGAGAGTTTAGACCATAGTCTACTAAAATAAAAGTCCCACTTTCACTCACTTAGCTACCACTAGCTATATGCATCATCCTTGCAGCTATTCATTATCTTGGTTGCAGGCAAAGCCTCTATGACAATGAACAAGGGATACAGGACGACTTTGCCAAGTTCTGGGGTATTGTGGCACAGTATTTTGCTGACAATGACTTTGTACTTGGTTATGAAGTCCTGAATGAACCTTGGGCTGGAGATATTTACAGACATCCAGACCAACTCGAGCCACGTATGGTAGACTACAGCCACTAAATCTTCACCTCATTTATTCAATTTATTTATTTAGATATTGCCGACCCTAAAAATCTAGCTCCCTTGTACAAGAAAGTCCACACTGCAATTCGAGAACACGATGATCACCATATCATCTTTTATGAGCCCACTATTATTATTACCAGTGTAAGTGACACAACATTTGGTGAAGGTAGCATTGTGCATGCTTGTTTAATAAACGTTTAGCTCCCATTGAAGAAATTTTCAGCTACAGGTCTCACGGAAGGTCCAGGTGGAAAGGAATACAATGACAGGTAGCTCTATTTGAAATGATATAATTACACCTGATGAAAAATATATACATCACTTGAGTGTCACATGGTGTAATACAAATGTCTTACTTTCTAGAGTCACTCTTGAAATTAAATAATTTTTTTATGAAGAATATTATATATATATATATATTTAGCTGTTGGTTACATGTAGATGAAAAAATGTTGGAAGTGTATTAACTACATTGTATGGTTGCTGTATTATAATTAGCATTTTGTTGTTTTATAGACAAGTATTTTCCTATCACTTGTATTGTATTCTAATGGACAAAAATGGACAAGTAAGAAAACCAAATGCTACAAACTATTGTTGTGTCTAGAAAGTAACATTTGGTAGCTAATTGAAGTGAAAAAGAAAAAGAATTTTGAAATATTGGGTTTGTTATACCGAGTGAAACCTATAAAGCACATGGGTACTTGAGGCCTTTATGTAAAGAACAGGTTCTAGTTTGTATTGGTTTCTAGGCCAAGTACTTTGTAATTGATCAAGTTGATTTCAAGGGCTAAAATGCTTGTTATTCTGTTTTGTTGTCAGTGCTACTAGAGGGTATAATTATAGTACTTCAATGCAATATGCTGTATAGTAGCTAACTCTCAGCTGTTGATGCTGTGGCTGTACTTTCTGTTTCTAGCCAACCAGTACTTTATTGTGTGACGGTAGTGACTTGGAAGTCATGGCTATGAGAACAGCAGATTCTCAGAGAATGGGTGTGGCTGGATTCTTAACAGAATGGTATATAAGCATTAAAAAAAAATTCCTAAATTAATCATGTTATTCATTTAATTTTTATTTATCTTGAAAGGGGAGCTTTCAATAATATGACCGTGCCTGGGTCTAAACCCTACAATGATGGACTAGAAATAACAGTGAGTAGCTATGTAATTGACTGGGATCCTCTGACAGCTCTCCATGCTTGCATGTGTATAGAAACTGGCAGACCAAAACCTGCAATCTTGGATCTACTGGCAGTATAAAGGGTAATAAACAAACACATGTACAGTAATTACAGTTAGATGAGATAAAAAGCATGTGCTAATATTGCCTTTCTAGTTAGCCTAAACCATTATGTTGAGGTTTGATTTGCAGAGATTGGAAGACAGTGGTGGCGTATCTGCAGTTATGCTTGCAAGAATATAGCTCAAACCTTTAGTTCTTTATCACTTGGTTTTGTCACAATTTAGGTACCCTCTTTAGTGGTTGTTGATTCGGGGAAAAGGTATGTCTGGTACTCATAGGAAAAGTTTGACACTTGTGATGTTTTGAGTTTGAGATCAGTTGAAATGACAGTGTCAACGCTTGCAGTTCTAACACATATAAGCTAATTATATACAGCAATAGTAGTTCTACAACGATGGAGCTGAATTGTTAGAATTAAGGAACACAAGAGTTATTAATTAAAATTGGTACCATTTGTGGCTTATGATTTCTGACTGGAGTTTGAGTTTATATTTACTTCTAATTTCAATGCGCTTCAAACCCACTGCAGATATGGAGACTTTACTACACAATCTAGCTCAGCAGAAGGTTTATGGTTTAACAATGGCTCCAGTCAGAGGTCCAAAGTAAAGCTGTTGTCAAGGACATCAGCTCAGGTAGACTTAGAATTCATTTCTATCGAGATCTACCTTTACAATCCTATATGATGGTATAGGCTGTGGGAGGTAGACATGTCAGCCAAACCTTTGACCCTAACACAGGAGCCTATTCACTGGTGTTTGCTGTCAACATTACAGTAGCTGCTGATGGGGACCCCTCCATTATATACCTTAATGAAAATCTCTACTACTCTCAGGGATATACAGTCAGGTAAAAAAACAACAACAGTGAAAATAATATTTGTGTTCATGTTCTTTCTCTCATTCATATTGACTTCTGTGGCTTGCAATAGTGTTGACCCAGCCAATGGAGTAACTTACACTACAGGACATAATTTTGTTCAAGTAGATGTCGATCCAAAGTCTGTCCAAGATGGTCAGGTATTCAAAGTTTTTTTTAATTTTGTTCTTGTGGAATATGTAATTTCTGTACTTTTCTTCTTATCCACACATTATATGCACGCACACACAAAATACAATCGTATACAAAATAGAAAACAGCTGTATTAGTTCATTTCATGTACCTATTTAGCTAAATCATGATTTGAAGTAGCTAGTATAAAAATGAATGTAAATGATAAGCAAGAATCCTCCACATTAATATAGTATACAATAGGGTGTACTAGCTGGTAACTACTATGGAAACACATGAATAGGATAGCCAGTCAAGATCAATTATTGGCGGACTACCAACGTTTAAAATTAGCATTCAATTTCCATGTTAATCAAGTGCAATAATAATTGACTATTATATGTATGTATACAGCACATCACAGTGAAGATCACAGCCAAAACAGATTGAGGTTGAAGTACTTAAAACTGGAAAATCATGCTCTGAATGTATTACCATTGATGTACTATCTGTCATTTTTATACTTCTTATTTACCTATTACATTATAGCGTGTAGTGAAGTGTTCAATAAAGGTTAAATGACTTTCTAATAGGGAAGCAAATCATACTGTGAGTTAGTAGCACTTCTGCGCTACCTCGGTTTTTTCCTTTGATATTTTCGGTAAAGATCGACATCCGTAAGTGCGCGGGGAAAACGTCACAACCGCGCGCCTTGTACCAGGATATCTATGTTGGAAAGGATGGCCGGAATGGATGAGGTGCAGGTTAGAGCTGAAGATGATTACGAATTCGAAGGTGATATCGCTGATGAAGGTACTAGCTATTGCACCTTTAATAACATTAATGCGAGTGTATTTTCGTGCAGCTGTAGATAGTTTAAAGGCGAGAGTCACCAAGAAGAAAGGGAGAGGATTCCAGGGTAAGGATCCGATTTATTGATGTGCATTAATTAGAAGGTTATGTCTTGCATAAAGTCTGTACTGATGATCACATCTTTGGGATCAGCATAGTTTACGTACATACACATGCATGCACAAAACACTTAACACACACCTTGACCTTGACCTTGAAAGGAAGCCACCCATTGGATGATGGTTCTCTGCCACAAGTGACAGACTAAATCACAGTTATTAATGTTTCTGACAAGTGGTGACACATCTGTGTAACACACACACACATTTGAACCAACTCCCAAGAAGGAGTATTACCAGTAATGGGGCTTTGAGTTGATACCATTTTAGGAGACAGTACCACCAAATCTCTCTCTAATGGTATATATTTCATGTGTTGTAGATTCCAGCAGGGAAATTCAGGGTCCTTATGAAGAAATAGCTTCTGATGGTCCTGGGCCACTTAGATGTGAGTGAATTGGTGGCGATAAGAATGTGGTAATGATGAGGTCGTCGTTGATCATGAACAAAGTTCGTCTTTTGTGGGTAGTCAAAGTCCTTAAAATTCAGTTCATTTTCTGCTCATAACATTGATTGAGAATTATCCCTGAAGATCAAGTCGTCGGGTTTAGAGTGCTGTACTTATAGTCGGTGTAACTCTGCTCGACTTTGCTTGTTATTGAGTTATTAGAATAATTAGTAGAGCCTCCGCTGTCATCTAATGGTGGTAATGCCATAGAACTGTAGAACTCAAGTTGGGCTAGTCATAAATGAGGATAAGAGAGTGTGTTCAGTTTACTCGCGTAGTCATGCATTTGTGATGCCATGTCCTTTTGCAATATAGCGGTGGAGGGCTGGATCGTGTTCGTTTCCAACATCAACGAGGAAGCCCAGGAAGAGGACATTAATGACAAATTTGCTGAGTACGGGGAAATAAAAAATATGCATGCCAATCTGGATCGCAGGACAGGATTCTTAAAGGCAAGTAGAGAAGGATTTATGTTTTGCATGGAATGATAGTTGATGGGCTAGCTTCTGTCAGGGGTGTACAAATTTGAGTCTATATGTATATACAGGGGAAGGTCCAGGGAGGGGCCGAGGGGACCCCCCTCTCCCTCCTAACCAAGTTTTTTGAAAAGTTATAATCCACAAACTGCCTGCAGATCTGCTCAACTCCTCAGTGCTGTATACTGTGTAATTTTAATTATTTTGAATTTGAGCGATGTTTCGTTAGTTTAATTAGGTAGCTGTTACATCACATGCATTGCAACCAATACCATTAGCTGCCATTTGTGGAGGCCCAGTCGGTACAAATACCTATAGTCTAAATGAGGGGATAAAAGAGTTGAGAGTGTTCAGTTTATTCATGTGGTTATGCATTTGTGATAGGTAATAATGGTTATGTATGCTAGCTAATTTATGCTCTTCATATTAAAAAAATTTTTATTAAGTTTTAACTTAAATATATTAAATCTATTTGGGGCGCACCTCCCCATCATTAGTGCTGGAACCGCGCCCTTGATATGTATAAGTATATATACATATAGTGCAATAAGACATGTAATAGCTGTAGTACGAAGGCAAGATACTTATGTAAGCACAGGATGGCAAAATAATTAAAAATGGTGATCTATTGTGGTAAAATGTTCGAATCGCCACTCCCCTCTTCCCCCTCCCCATCCACCTGATGTAGCTATTTGGAGTCCCCAAGTTTTTTCTAGTTACACATATTTGGAAGGGGACAACATTTATTTGGGTGACATCTAGCATTATCTATGAAATGGAACGCATCTTCCTTTTCATGTTTCAGTTTGCAGTTAATTTTATTAAACAATAATTTTAAACTTTCACCAGTCATCCAGGACTTTTTTGGCTGAAGTACTGAACAGGTGAGGCAGTTTTATCAATGCGCTTGAAATACCTGGTATTTTCAGAGTTCTAGATAACTACTGGATGATCCTCAGACTCCCCAAATGACAAGTATGAGTAATAGCACAGGTAACCGTGCTATTCGGGATTAATAGCACGAGTAACACAATTGAAATAGCACGAGGCTTCGCCTTGTGCTATTGCAATTGCTTTACTAGTGCTATTGATCCCAAATAGCACAGGTTACCCGTGCTGTCACTCGCTAATAGTAGGCCAGCTTTTTAAAATGTCATTTGCAATTGTAGCTACACTGTATCGTTCACTCACTATCTCCTTATTTCTTCTGCTGGAACTTTGTTTTCAATGTACGCCTCCTCCTAATCTGTTGAAAAACATTCTGTCTAATACGGGTAGAACTTCTGTGGTATAGAATGACATTGTCTCCAACTAGAAACTACTCAAACTGTACGTTTCCAAGGTTAACGCTGCAAGCGTGCGCACTTACCCGTACTATTTCACTTAGCTACTGTGGTATTTCAAGTGTCCACTTAGTTACCGTGCTATTTCAATTAGTTACACGCTATTTCACTTTCCCCGTGCAATTTCAATTGAACAGCGATTTTTCCCATACATTTTTTAATGGGCAACTCACTCGCCATACTATTAACAATGAAATATAATGGTTAAATGTAATTTTGACTTTTCCCCTCTTCTACTTTCTATCTTTCATTCTGCAAGATCCTTTTCAGGGAGAGCCTTCCAACAACAACTGGTCTCTGTCAGTATTCCGAGTGTCTTGAGCTTCATAACTATCTAGAATCAGTAGGCGTTCAAACCACGACTCCACAAGTTTCATTTCTTACCTCACCTGATTCACCACTAGTAACTCGTTTTATTATATTGTGCGTTGTTCTATCTGTCAAGCCATCCGATTAGAGGCATTAAAATGCCATATGCCCATATTATTATGTTGAGCTATTCCCGTTCCCATATCCCATCAGGAAATATATTTTTGATACTGCTAGCTGACCAGTTATAAAACGCTTCATTGATATCAGAAAATTCTGACTGTCTGTTTCCTTTTTCAAAATCAAGATAATGTACGGCTAACATTTGACTCATAAAGCTCTTCAATTTGATCTTTTTATATATAGTACATATTTGAATATTGTAACACTGAAATTCAGCTAACTTTCTAATTCCAATCTTAGGTTCCTTCTCCACAGTTTTTAACACTTCATATTTTTTCTTAAGAGTTCAAATCAATTTTCTTTTTTTTTCTTTTCTTTTTTTCTTTTCTTTTCTAGCCATATGGCCTGACTTATATGTCTCTATACACTCGACTTCTCCACATGCTATACTCTTTAATGCCCTTGGTCTCCTATTTTCCAATGAGAACAGTGAGAAAAGAGTTTTATCAAAATCACCAGAGGAAGGTCAACCATGGTGCTGGCATGGGCTTGGAATTAGAATTTCCTTGCATGTACGGACTAAACATTTGCATAGATACATGCAGCGTTTCAACAGTTGCGAGTCAATTCTGGATAATGCTAGCTATATTTAACCCTCAGCACGCATGCACGAGAGAGTTATAGGTCCTGTCTGTTTGTCTCTCTCTCACGCTTTGATTTTGGAGATTACTGAGGGTTGGCACCTTTAGTGTTTCATTTCTATCAGTTGTTTCCATGGCTGGTTTACGGTATAGTCGTGTTCACAGTGATTCGGGTAATCCGTGCTGTAATATTAATACACTTATGTCGGTGACGAAGACGTGCACATTCATGAATAATTCATTGGCTGGTCCTGGTTGGTAAAGCATCGTCAGTAAAAAGGTTGGTAAAGCGTCGTTGGTAACGGGTTGGTAAAGCGTCGTTGGTAATGGGTTGGTAAAGCGTTGTCAGTAACAGGTTGGTAATGTGATACAGTAAAGGAGCCAAGAAATGTATGTGGGAAAAAAGCCTGTGTGTATTCATGAGCTGAGTCTATGTCAGTATCGGGTGTACATTCATTGACTGAGGCAGACCAATTAAACAAAGTGTCAGCAGTAACAACAACAACAGTGGTGTGTGTATTCGTGAGTTCAGGGGTCAAAAGTAAGGCTGTACTGATATACTAAACCAAATGATAGAATAGGATAAAAATACCCTATACTACAGCATTTTTTTTAATTTGCAAAAATAAGTGGGGTGGTTGGTCAGCTGGGAGCTTATTGTAGTATAACACAGAACTTTTCATCTCAGTCATGCCATGCCTCCAATCTTTACAAAAGGGAATGTGAATAGAAGTGTAAATGGAAGATATACATTTACTTATTTACGGAGATATTTGAGAATAGCAATGAATAAGAATGGAAATGGGAGGTGGCCAAAGAGCAGCTAGTTAACACAAATATGCATACCACAAAGGTATGATATGAAAGTATGTATATGGAGCTATAGCTGAGTGAGTGGATGATGATCTTATTAGGGATCCACCACAACAACTTTTGCGGTCTATTACCTTATATGGAATATATTAGTTATTGTTACTTTTTCTCATAGAATATTTTAAAAATAAATTTTGATAAACTTCTATTTAAAATTATGGTTTGATAAGCAGGATGGTACTATAAATATGTTTTATTCATATCGGAAATTTAACCAGACTAGCTCTCTTGCTATTTGTGACCTCTATTTATTAAAAAAAAATTTTTTTTTAATTTTTAGGGCTACTGTTTGATAGAGTATGAGACATACAAAGAGGCAAGTTTGGCCATTCAACATTTGAATGGTTCAGACCTCTTGGGTCAGAGAGTCAGTGTAGACTGGGCATTTGTGAAGCCTAAGCAAGAGAGAAGTTCAAGAAGGTTCGCTTGGGCATACAGTTCATTGTAGCCAGATGTTTGTTGTTATTTTTTTATTTTTGTGTGTGTGTGTTGTAGAAGTGGAAGGAGATGAACATCTTCATACTAACTGTACATCTTGTCTCACTCACTCTCTCCACAGTATTCCAAACACTTTATTTCTTGCACTTAAGATAATGTGCCATGTCTAATGCAGATGTTAAATGGAGGGCGGCTGTATATTGAAGCCTCCTCACCACACACACATGTTACCGAAATCTTAAAGTTTATAGTTGCAGTGGCAACTTATGGCGTCATCAGGCTTGAGTTTGAGAAACAGGTGAGAATATACTGCATGGAAATATTGTATCAAATGTTTATTGGAGGTTAGCAAGTACGGTGAAAAATAGTTTCCCGGGGTGAAAGTTGTTCGTCATCCAGAAGTGGGGACTCCTTGGCACACTTGCCCTATTTTTGTCAATATAAAAGATAAAATTAGATAGAACATGGCAGGAGAAGGTGGGAGCTCAGGGGTTTCAGTCCCCTCCCCCCAACTTTTTGGACATAAAATTATTGTTTGTCTGTGCTTTTTTATAGATCACTGAATAGCAATGTACACTGACTATACCTACTGTGTGTGTGATTTTATGACTGCATGGATTCACATAAATTGCTGGACTTCAGATAGTCCAGTGTTGCGAACCCTTTTCCTTCAGAAGGAAAGGGTCTGGTAGCTCTAGTATCAACGACTTGTGCAAATGACATCACAGGTTTATTATGTCATCATTAACGCGTAGGCTAAAATCAATCACGAGTCAAACATTTTGTTGCAAATAAACATTTTGTTGGAATGTCTCATTGCAACTGGTGTTTCAATAATGTAGAACAACAACAACTGGTCACACTTGTGTAGGAGTTGGTCATATACAAGTGACAAACTCTGGAAACAAGCACTCCTCTCGTACCCTGTAGAGAGAGCTACAAAAACATCTCTTTTTAAAATTCATTTTCATCTGTACTGGCTTTATGCACAAAACTAACTTCTAAGACACACTCTTCATCACTTGATCTTCCATAGCTAACAATGCAGAATAAACTGGGGCGCATTGAATGTGGTTGAAGAATGTGCTTAATTAATGATTTTGCAAATCTGATTGGAGTGCCACTATTTTGGTGCCAGCACAAGTCATTGATACTAGAGCTACCAGACCCGTTCCTTCCTCCCCACCCACCAATATAGGAAAGGTAAAGAGTCGGCAATGCCAGACTACACATCTTGTAGAAAACCTGGCCAATAATCAGCAGTAGATGTGTGGTAAAGTACCGCTCTATTAGTTGTTGATTCATTCCCGTATTGGCCAGTCTCTAGTGTGGCACCAACTGCTATATAGCTAACTATCAACTGACTTAGACAGGTTGGTCCATTTGAAACACTGGCTAAGAAGAAATGTGACTTGTCTCTTCCTGGAGCAAGCATGGAGTGTCACAGCTTAGGTGAATATTAATGTATATCGAGAGTTTTACCTAAGGTATCCGTAGTGATATGAGCCTACCCCCAACTTTAACTGCTTTCACCGCCTACTGAAGAATCTGTGTAGTTGTCTACTTTCTGCTGCACAGCATAACAATGATGTCATGCATGATGCAAAAGTAGGTGTGGCACGGTATGGCCCGCGCGTAAGCAAAATTGCGCCATGTGGTGTCGGTGTGCCGCCCCCCCGCACAATATGCACGCGAGTTTGTGGCGCTCCTGTGGTGTAATATCTGTTAGTTGTCAGTATATAACACAACCGCAGGAGACTAGGGGAAAAGAAACTGGTAGACAATGGCTATTAAGGATGCTCAAGCTCCGCCAATCTCCATTTCTGATGCTTCAGTTAAGGAATATGTTAATCACCACGTGATCCACCGAACTCGTCCTTCTGGCGATGACATTCCGCAAATTCAAACTTTTAGGTGCTGGGAATGCAACAAGGAAACCACAGTTCCACTGATGACCGTCAGAAGATTCAATAAAGTGTACTATTTATGTTCAATTTGGTGTTATTATGAATTTGTGAAGACTGACTGACTGCATTCTTATAACATTTATTTATTTCATCACTTCTGTCATTAAGTGCAATTCACTCCCAAACACTTGCATCAGTTGCATATCTTTTCAGCATTATCATCATTACAACCTAATACAATTGGAGAATACCATTAATTCAATAATTGAGTCAAAATAACCTTGTAAAGTACAGAAGTTCATGATAATCTACTGATCCTGAGACTTAACAGCTCAGGCATTTAAACTATACAAAAATAAAATTGTATTTTAATAATTAAATGATTGTTACACAAATATCTAGTTACTAATGAAAATGTCAAGTAGTATAAAGGTATTCTAAGAATCATCAAGGTCTCCGAGTTCCTCCTGAAGTTTTTCCAACTGGCCTTGCTTACTGTCACGCTTTTCTTCAACAGCTTCTAATTCCTCTAAACAAACCAAATTAACACTAGAAACTGCACTACCAATAGCCTGTACTATCATTGACCACTTAAATAACTACAAATTAATAATGGGGAAAGTAACAAATTAAATAATAATTGGGAAAGGGGGAGCGGGGAAGAAAAGTCTAATGCTATGATACTATACATGTGACTGAAGTGAACTGGAGAAATCTTATGTCCTAGACAGCTACGACATTTGTCATTACCTCTTCAAAACTTCGAAAATTAACACTAAAAAAAAAGGCAAAAAATGCTTATCAGGTTATTTGACAGTCAATGTGTACATCCTGTAATTTTAATGAATCAGGTTATAAAGCGAACTTTTAAGTACCAAGCAAGAGTTCACTATGTGAAGATACTGTGAAATGTGCAACATACAATTTTGAAGTACTGAATGATCAGTAGCTCCAGACAAAAAAAAAACACTCGGTTACTAAACACAGCCAAGTTTTCAAATTATGTATGGTAAAGGGTTTTCAATGCCACAGACCACTCTCCACAACTTTTTTGCGACTTAAAAAATAAGCATTTCTACGCAGTTTTTTAATAAAAAAATGTTAACTTGCTTACTGCTGCAGTATGCACTAACAAAAGAAATCGGGAGAAAGCATAAAAACATACAGTAGGTATTTGTTAAAATGTTGGCTTTAAGATACTCTTTAGCTAAGTCGTAGCTGCAACACAAATACTTTCACACGCACACTCGTTCACTGGACAAGACTGCTTACATTGTATTGACTTGACTTATTGGACAATATTCATGTAAGAACACTGCTGTTGCGTAGTGTGTATAGCTATGACATACAGCACTTACTGACACTAATTTAAAAAAAAAGAAGCTTCAGAAAAACAACGTGTGTTACCTCTGATAGTGTCTCGCTCGCCAAAAAACAACAACAAAAAAAAAATGGAATGGCTAAGGAAGAAAGAGAGCAGGAGAAACTATGGATAAAATATCTTACGCTACTGCTCTCCTAATTTGGACAAGTTAGTACATCAGGCACCACTCGTGTGGCGGAGTACTTACTAGTCATTATAGTTAGGGGATTCAATTTTTGCGATACAAGCATGGGAAGTCTTACTAGTGCAATCAGTGTCTGGGTCAGACCAGACTCTAGCACGGCAACCACTATTGCCACCCAATAGTGATCCATCAACTCCAGCTCTGTAGCGTGAGATACACCCTCGCCGCAAGAGTGCCAGGATCAAGGCAAGAAGATCGAAACTATTAAAGAACTTTGAACTCCACTAATAATTAACTTGTCTACCATTACCTACCATTTGTTCAGCTTACCTAAGTATGGACCCTTACCACATTATCTTTGTTGTTTTCAAACTCCTCCCTTTCTTACCCAACTCAGTTTTGTGTCACCTCACCTCTACTTAATGTAATCATCCCTTTCCCTAAATCATGTTCCAAACTGTATCTAAAGAGGTTGCCACGTGAGCTTCTGCTGAACTATCAATTGATTGCTGCACCTGGTCCTTCGAGTTACTGTCACCTTACCATACCCACCGCCAGTAGTGCGGAGTTACGCCCGCACGATCAATCAGCACTAATTAGATCAGTATGGAAGTAGTATCATACCTATCTGCTTAGTAATCTAGGTCTGAGCACTTTTCTGTCTCAATGAATTTTACACAGCAGCTAAATAATGAAGTATTGAGAATTCATACCAGTAGTGCTTCATGTATGAGAGAGTTGGGTCAATGAAACACACTATCTCAATCTCTGACAAAATAAATTAGTAAACCTCTTAAAACACTCAGTTTTACATTGGATATCTTGGCAAAAAAAATACAAAATAAAAAAATACAATAGATGTCCTATAACAACAAACCTTCTTGTTTCTTTTTTTGGTTCTGCAACGATTTCAAGTTATTTCTTACTAGTTCAAACTGTTCATTCAACTCCTTTTCTAATTCCTTCATTGCCTCCAAGGCTGAGTTACTTTCTTCATCTACAAGTTAAACAGACAGCAAATATGACCACAAAGTGGAAAAGAGAACCTTCATTAAGTAAAGTAACATTTCAAGTTTTTGTGCTATGTGTGTATGTATGTAAGTGTATGTGTGTGTGTGTGTGTGTACTCACCATCCAATTCCTCAATTGATTTATTCAATTCATTGTTTTTTTCTCGTAGCTCCTCAACGGCTGGCTCCAAAATCTCTATCTTATCCCTCCACACACTAACTTTTTCTTCCGCAGTATCCAAGTCAGACTGCAACATTTTGGATTTGCGCACTAGATTACTAACCTCCTGCTCAAGCTATTGAAAAACAACAACAACAAAGAAAAGAGATTAACACACTCGTAACCACACCCTGCAAGCAACAAACAAAAAAATCCCTAATTTATACTTAAAGTAATATTTAAGTGTACTAAGCTGCATGATATCAAGTACTCACTCCATGATAGCAACAACACCCACCACAATTGGCTGTAGCAAATCAAACATATAGTTATTTGTTGGCCTTCAGACACTACATGTATTTGCAGGAAAAAAAAGGCGTATAGTCTCTGATAAATGATCCTTACTACACTGTTGAAAACGCCGACATAATGAAGCACCAAAGGTGTGAACCCTCAGCGCTATTAAACGCTACCTAGCTATTACAATATAATCTCCTTCCAAAAGAACAAGCAATCTGTTAGCTATTTTAATGAGGCATCAAAATAGCTCGACCAATGAAAATGGTACATGGAAACGCTGTTTTCATAAGAGAAAAAGCTTAACTAGCCAGATATATTCACCGATATACATTTTCAATGCGAAACTTCACTTCTTTCAACTCCGTTAACTTCCCTGAGCATAAAGCAAACTACACCGCTGGCTGCAAGAAATTGATCAGAAAGCTGTGCATTCTGACATTAGCCTAGTAAGAGATCATCAAATAATCGAATACCATTAGCTTGCCATCAAGAGTGGCTGAGGCACAGACCTGCAGACTCGACATATGGAAAACATGACAGCTTGTATAGTTCACACCTGTTCCTGCCAGGAAGTAGTACATATAGTCACAAAAATGTAAAACGTGCCCGTTCTAAATAAAGAGAAACCTACAGAGTTAATTACTCCGTTTAAGACAGCGCAAGTACAAGAAATCATTGAAGGCGACGACAAAATTTCTGATAAGTCCACATCAAATAAACAAGTTAGAGAAAAATTTCAATGTAGCATCTTCTCTTTAATTAAACGCTTTCGTTACAAAGAAATAGGCTAAGCCAACAAAGACAAAACCACGACGGTCTCGGGGGGAGGGGGGGGGAGAGAGGGCGGGGCAGCCTGTTCTCTTCAATAACAAGAGATGTGGTTATTCACACCTGAAGACAATAAGTAGGAATTCTGACTATTTTCTTTTCTTCTATTACAGTTTTTCTGAATTACGTGAATACAAGGTATTCCATATTGAACAGCATAACACAAGCACAAACTAACAGTACTAGTATTTACAGTGCTATAATGGAATGTAAGGGTTGCTTTGTTCACTCTTCATAAGAATTGACTGAAGGAAGCCAATATGCCCTGTCCTCCCTCCTCCATTTTAAATTTTACTTCTCAAGCTCAGAGTTCAGTGTCAAATCCTGTCTGCTGGTTCAAACTTGTAGTACACAAAAAAGGAAACATGTGCAACATGCCCATATATGTACATGCCTATGTACATGCCTATGTATGTACAACAGACATTCAATACCCACAAACAACACTATAAAAAAATAGTATCCTAACAGTAATAATTGGATTGTTATAGCTATACTTGGTACTTAGACTCAAGCCAGAATGTTGTGTTAAGAAAATATTCAATTTTATTAGGTACTGAACAGAGCCTGATAACTGTTGCCACATAGAAAATGCATTAAAGTAAACAGGATGTGGCTTAGGGCAATATTTTTCCATATCACCTGTGTTCATAGTTATTACGTTGGGTTATTACGTCCCCCTAGGTAAATTTCTTGTTACCAAGGTATTCGTGCATGAGCAGTACCTAATAAATTTATTATCCATTGGATACCCGAGAATATCACTCGTCTGATTGGCAGTATTTACGCTCGTGCCTGCGGCACTCGCGTAAATACTAAGCCTACAGACTCGTGATATTCTCCTGTATCAAATGAATAATATATATATATGTATTAGCGTGTTTGTGAAGAAAATATTCAATTGCATTAGTGTGTTTGTGGTGTGTGTGTGTGTGTGTGTGTGTGTGTGTATGTGTGTGTGTGTGTGTGTGTGTGTGTGTGTGCATGCATGGACTGCTACTGATGGTGGAGCCGATGCAAATAAGCCATTCAAACTCTACAACAGTACAGACAGAGGATATAAAATTAATCATACTGCTTTAATGTACTATTCGTACTACTCTTGATTTATGGTTTAAAATGGGGCACTAACAATTAAAAAATCTGAAGGACCACCATAACGAATACTACTGAACTCCATATTTTGGTATTGCATTGTAAAAATGCAGTTTAATGCACACTACACAACGGCAGTCCTCTCTCTCTCTTCACTTCATGTGCTAACTCCAACTGAGCCTAGCACATCAATTAACACGCCTGTCTGCTGTCACACCTTGTTATATGTGTTCACAAGCTGGTCAAATTGTGGAGCGCACTCAACTTGAGAGTGTGAACATTATATGTACCATACTTGAGAAGACTTTCAGGCTCCACCCACTGAAAGTGAAACTCTAGGGAGACGAGTGTGCAGTGGAAATGCATCAAATATTGCAATCTTGTGACAAAATTCCACTATCTGAAGTTTCTGATTTGCAACAACTAGCCTTGCAAATTCAATGCCTTTCATTATTACTTACCTCATGTTTGTTCTGTTTAAAGAGTAACTAAACTCAAATACTAGATGGAATTGTCTTAATATTAACAGACTGCTGTGTGTGACAACCAAGCGAACTAAACCATTGACGTGTACATGTTACAGAATGTAGAGTATAACAGACTTGACTGAGCCATGAATGAAGTGGATGCATAAGAAAGAATATCGAAAAATACTGCTTCATGCAAACAAATATTTCAACAACAATATTAAAAAAAAAAAAGAAAAAAAAAAGAAAAAAAAAGAAAAAGAAAAAAAGAATGGGTCACACTATTGTACCCACTTGTCTCATACATATCACATCCTCACAAATTTTTCCTCAAGTAGCTTAGGGCTTAAAATGTCTCACATACTTTCCTCCTCCCTCCTTTCCCCCCCCCCCCCCCCCCAAACACACACATAAACCCACGTGTTCCTTTTTGACTTCGTTCTCTTTGAGGTTTTGTTTTTTGTCCTCCAATAGTTCTTCTAGGTCTTCCTTCTCACGCCGCAGTTCATCTATCTTCTTTTTGATTTTATCCATGCTATAAAATGTAAATCAACATAATTTTCACCATACAAAAGGCAAGAGGTCATTCATGTTAGAGTAGCATATAAAGAAGTATTGGATACTTGTACAATAACTAGAATAGTGCTCTTCCCTTAGAAATCCTACCATTGATGTAGCAGTACTTAGAATTATGGTTATTTAGTCATTCTCTTACCGGCAAAGAAAATATCAAGGATAACAATTTTCTAAATCATCCATTTCATAAGCAAGCAGAAGACACTCGCACGATTGATTTTAATCACACGTCTTTCACATTAGCCTTACTTCTAACAATCTCACCTTCTACAAAGCGGTCCTCTTATTTCCAAGATCAAGTCGAGACTTCCTCCTCCAGGCTCAGAGGCTTACTGTATAAACTATTACGATTCCCTCGCGGTTAATCTCACTCGTCATCGCAAACCAACCACCCATAAATATGTGGGATTGATTGTGGGCGTAGCCACATTCCAACGATAACGATCATTTCCTAATGACAGTAGTCCTTTTTAGCGATAATGAAAGTCTTCAACATCATCACGTGGATAAAAAGATTTAAATACAAATAATATTATATTTCATATATTTTCATTAGAAACTACAGCCTTTGATTCCTCAGTGTCAGGTTCTTTATTCATTTTCCTAAAAAAAAACAAAAAAACAAAAAACAAAAAACAAAAACAGGAGTTAAAAATTTATACAGAAATATCTTGTGTTTACTTCATCTCCCATCTTGAAATGTAGTTAGGGTCATCTTTGCTATTATGTCGGACAGCACCATGATCTAGCTGATGCTGGCATAGAGCACGCAAAGGATGTAGCAGCATCTATGCACACAAAAAGAAAATGTTGAGATATCTCATACATGCATGTACCTGCACACACACACACACACACACACACACAGGATTGGATAGACAATCACATACATGCATGTACCTGCACACACACACACTCACAGGATTGGATAGACAATCACATACATGCATGTACCTGCACACACACACACTCACAGGATTGGATAGACAATCACATACATGCATGTACCTGCACACACACACACACACACAGGATTGGATAGACAATCACATACATGCATGTACCTGCACACACACACACACACAGGATTGGATAGACAATCACATACATGCATGTACCTGCACACACACACACACACAGGATTGGATAGACAATCACATACATGCATGTACCTGCACACACACACACTCACAGGATTGGATAGACAATCACATACATGCATGTACCTGCACACACACACACTCACAGGATTGGATAGACAATCACATACATGCATGTACCTGCACACACACACACACACACAGGATTGGATAGACAATCACATACATGCATGTACCTGCACACACACACACTCACAGGATTGGATAGACAATCACATACAGGGACATCATAATGCAAACATACTTCAACTATTGAACTGTCGTTCTCCAGCCATCCTAAAGTATGTGCTATGCATTCCAGAGTAGAGAGACTATTTTTAGTGGGCTGAGTTCGAATAACATATTCGCTGATTGAAGTAACATTAAGTTGAATCTAACAAACAAATAAATAAAAATAATGTGTATGTGTGTATACAGCAACCACCACCAGCCTAGTCTTAAGCTAACGAGTGTACCTGAAGAATATGATGGAGACATGGGTTATGTGAGTACATCCCTTTAGATTGGGACCATGTTCCATCGATGGCTATCACTGCAGCATCATCTGACATGCCTATAGGTTGCCGAGGAAGAGTACCGACGTCTACTGCTACAATCAAACAATAAAAAATAAAATGAAATCTCATGGTCAAAAATTTGCTTGATTGAAACTAGTTTTTGAAGTTGCATTAATACTCGTTATCAGCTATACCTTGTTTTCCAGGATATAATATAATTGAGTTCTGACAATGGAGAGCTTTCTGTAAGATTTTATTTCTAAAATAAATAAAAAATGTTTGAATAGACAAATTAACAGACCAAGAAGTTGTTCATAAAATGAATTTGAATGCAACAATGTTCCGAGAACAATTTAGTAGTAGTAACAGCAGATAAGCACTTGTTATTACCAAGACTACAATTTAATGCACAAAAAATATTCACCTACTTTTCTGAGCCAAAACGTTTCCCTCTAATAACAGTACACTTGTCTGTAGGAATGCATTGCTTTAGTAGTGGGACAGTTGCCAACGATCGACTCTCCTGAACAACAAAGCCACACTAATTAATAATATATCACCATCAGCTAACACTTTACCTCATATGGATGCTGCAAAATGATGATCCTTGTTCTTATAGATAATGGATTAACTGGAAAGCTACTGCAAAGGCATACTGTAGCTGGACGTCTAACAATTTAAAGAGAAAAATTAATAACCATTTTGTTCTACACCTGAGCATCAGAGCATACTTGCAACTAGTACAAATTTCCCTTTTTTCGGATTCCACAACTGGAAGACCTAACAAGCCTGAAAATGCTTCGTCACAATTGTCATCCCCTTCCATCAGTAAAGCTCATTTTTCCATATCATGCACCGCGTCACGATTTTGTGGGCGGGGCAAACCTTATAAAACTGCACATCACGCAGAACTTTTCCCCTCGTCGTATTCTATTCTGCCGAGAACGGTTTTCCGCGGTGCATAATGACTGGATACCAGCAGCGCTTGTGTTGTGGGCTCAGTGAACACTTGATGTGGAACTTCAGTGTAGATATTAATCATTTGGTTAATTGGCAAGCAAAATTATATGATGGACATTATCATAATATAGCTAATTTTGTGGTCTTTCTAGAGTTGCTTTCTGCTTGGTTACTTTCTGCTCCTCTGCCACAGTAGATGGATGTCCTTCTTTGGTCACCAGTACAAAGTGATTGTGGCTCTCCTCAACTTTATGAGTATCTAGCTTGGTGCATGCTGTTGCTTCAAATTCACGGCCAAACAGAGTTCTAGAGTAAGAGGGGAAGTGATCAAAGTTGAATATCTAATTAAAATACAACTGACTTGTGGGTCCACTTTTCATGAACAGCAAGATGCATGTTTGTCTTGCAATGGTTGACAAACATCATTTGATTGGCCTATTTCGAAATAAATGGGATGATGATGGAAAATATCTGGTATCTAGCTACTTACTAGGACTGGCATTCCAGCTGATTCAAGTCGGTCTTCTTGATTAAAACATAAAATCCTCCTAAACATATTAGCAGATCTAAACATATGAGAACATTTTGTTTATCAGCTTAGCTTACCATGCACACTTATAATTGACCTCCTCTTTCTTTTGCAACTTCAAATCCTGTTCTCTAGTACGTTTTGAGTGTTCCCAGAATGTTGCAGGAGAACTAGAAAGAACAAGCTACATAAACAAAGAACATCAAATTACAGCAGAAGTATAATGCTTAGGTTCACTTACATCTCCTCCACCTTCATTTGGCAAAGTTGTAAGTATGATAGGTTGCTCATAGCATACAGGATCTCCTTCATTCCCAGTAGAATCATAACTAGAAAAAGAAAATATTTACTGAGTGTAAACTTATTTTATACTTAGTAATAAAATCAAACTATCATTTCAGATACTTATAAAACGTTCTTTTAACATTGATACATCTCCTTTAATTGAGTTTCACTCTTAAAGTGAAACAACCTTATAGTTAGTTGCAAAAATAAAATCTTAGAAGTAAATCAATTTTGTTCCCTCAATGGTTCTACTAGTTCAAACAAAGCAGAACAACAACAATAACAACAACAAAAAGCCAAGAAAACAACTCTGTAACAGGCAATGCAAACAGGACTCGTAGTTTACCTTCCAATTATAAATGCATTTCGTATGCAAGGCTGAATACGCTTGGAGCAAGTCATTTTAGTTCCAGGTTGCAGTTCTCTTTCTACAAATGCACTGTCTGGATTAATATTTGCTGAAAGAACAGATTGAGTTGGAACATGGAGAATGCACACAGTGTCTCCGAAGTGAAGATATCCATCTGATGAAGATGATAGCTCAACCTGGATACAAATCTGGCTCATTCAGATAGCTTAGCATATTTTGTTCAACATACTGGCTTCAAAACTGTCTTTAAAAACTCTGTAGATTTCTGGATTAAAAGTTGATTGTTGTCCTTTTTCTTCAAAAAATCTTTCAGTATATCCTGCAAAGAAAATATTGTTTCTGACCACTAGTAAAGGATATGATATGTACCTCTTCTAAGCTGACGTCTTCGTTCCAATTCCCAACCCGCACAGAAGGATTGTAAGTGCGGACCCCGGACACAGACATTCCATCGGCCATTGCACACCAGCTCTCGCCGCAACTTATTAGTTGCTATTAGCAACGGCTGATCTACCGCGCGGGTGAGCGTTTTTTCAGGTCAGATACGCGTGTATGTACTGTATCTCAGGGGGGGGGGCGGCCAACTCTGCGAAATGAGTGCTAGAAAGGTTGAGGATAAACGTAACAGGGCTGCAGAAGATCGTAAAGCATTTCAGGTTAACTCTGTATTAAATATATTGCTAACACCTAATAATAATTACGTTTTTATTTACCAATTTTTTGGTACTCAACTTAGGATTTACAGAAAGAAAATGCTTCTTTAAAGAAAGAGTTATCAGATCTAAAGTAAGTACATTAAATAATGACAATTGTGTATGAAATATGAAATACTTTTGGTACAAAAAGCTAACAAAGCTGGTAAAGGGTACTCCAAGGACAATGTGAGTAGGTCGACTGGGTTGAGTTAGCAACTATTACTGTAGTGCAGTTAGTGCTTATACCTAACCATGTAGTACAAGATAATTTACTTTTATTTAGAGATCTTCAAAATCAACTTCTCCATGAGAATCCCAAAGAAAATACTTCATTAAAAAGAGTCAATATATTAAAAACTCAAATTTTTCAGTTGGAGAGACAGGTTGGTGTGCAGTTAATGAAACCCATTTAAGACTTGTCTGAGCCTGTGTCTCGTGTACACTTCCCTCTCATCTTATAGGTCGTGGTTTTGTCTAATGCTTTGAACAATTTTGCTCGGACAAACCTGGAACTCCAACAGATGTGCCAGGAACTGGAAGATAGATTGAAGTAGGATAGTTTTGCTTTTTATGCTCTTAAATCTGCTGCTCAGTTTACTTTTACAATCGATTTTCTGTTTGAATAGATCTGGGACTGCTTATACTGAAGACACCAGGAAGTTGGTCATGCAGTTACAATCTCGTCTGTCAAGACCTAACAGGTAAACTTGAGTCTCAGAGGGGAGGAGGGTGGGGAGGAGGAGGGTGGAGGGAAGGAAGTGTTTTTATTATAAAATGTTTTTTATTTATATATTCAAGGAATATTGAAGATTATGCTCTGCCCCTCTGTTTTATGGATGACTTCACAACGTCTGGCCTGACCAATCAAGATGGAGGCGTGGCAGGTAGAATTGTAGTAAAAAAGACACCAGATCTTTTTGATGTTTGCTTGGGAAAGATGGACCACATCAACTTGAAGAAAGTGGCAAGTCAACTACTTAAGTGACCAATAGAAAATTAGGATGGAACAGTAGGTAGTGATGTCTGGTATTCCTGGTGTATTGTATCTATTGGTAACTTTGGCTGTGACTGTGTTGTTTTTTAACTGATGGGTATGTGGTTGTCTAGCCAACTGGTAAGTGGATATTAGGAAGCACATTTTGCTGGTGTTATGGTTGACATGTAAAGCGTCATCTGCTACAATGTTGAGTATCACAGCATATTTTTTGTTTGTTGTCAATAATCGAGACTGTTGGTTTGACTGTTGTATTGTCAAATTTCGAGAAGGAATGTCTAGTTTGCCCTGTTCACAATGGTAAGCTGCTGGAGTATGGACCCTCAGTACGAGCGACGCTAGTGTTTTGAAAAATTTGAAAGTTGAAACAAGGAGCAAAAGTTCGTAAGGTGAGTTGTAGAAGAAACCACTAAGAAAGCTACGAAATTGATTTTATTTTGTGAAGAAAGCACTGTTTCTAAGGAGTCTTGTTTCCAAAACAGAAGATTAAAACCCACTTTACTTGGCTCATGCATATTAAGCATTTCCTTATTGTTGTTAGATAATGCTAAAAACTAGCAAAGTAGATGAAAGTTTGTGTCAATACAGACAGAAATTGAAAAATTAATAAAAAAAAGTTTTAAAAAATGGCAGAATATGGAAAACACTTCTTCAATGAGTAGTTGTGTAGTTAGTAGGCATGGTTACAGTTGTTTGATTATTATTTACATTTTTCTCCCAATGTAATTAGCCACAAGCCATGGTTGTAACTTGCTTGTGGGTAACATAAACATTAGAACACTAGGGTACAATATGGAACTCCTTGTTTCTCCTTGCTGTGGCTCCATTTACATGTCTTGTCCATGCATCTGGGTGATACTAACAGAAGGAAGTCAGTGACTGTCTCTGTTGTGTGTGTGTGCGTGTGTGTGTGTGTATGTGTGTGTGCATGCTGTGTGCATGTGTTCCAGGGTCATTTGGAATCCAAACTCTCCAGCTTGTTTGAAGAATTGGTTGGTCTGCGTTCGTCTCTGTCCATCATGCCTGAGGTGGTACCCACTCTGTTTCAACCCGTGGTTGACCACCAGCTTGATCATGTGACGTCCACATGTGACATGCTGAGTGAATGCTGTCATGACTTGACATGTCTGTCTGTGTTGGTTCCGTCGGCTCCATGGGTAGGTAAGGTGGGGCACCGTCCACTGGGAGAAAATAATAATTGTATGTCTGACAATGCCAGGAGTCCATGCTTCTTGTTTCGTTATAGAACAGCCATGTGTGCATGCATAGATGCTGTTTACACTAACATAGAGATTATATTAACATTGAAAGTGTGTGTGTGTGTGTGTGCTATGTGTGTGAGAGAGAGAGCACGAACATGAGTGCAAGATGGCTGTGTTCAAAAGGTGAAAGTGTGTGTGTGTGTGGTATGTATGCTTGTGTGTGTGTGTGTGGTATGTGTGCTTGTGTGTGTGTGTGGTATGTATGCTTGTGTGTGTGTGTGTGGTATGTGTGCTTGTGTGTAGTGTGTGGTAAGGAGTGTCACTTTGTGGTGAAGAAACTAGTTGTGCTACTCCTAATGGATGGTGTGTATGAGTGTACTTACATGTAATTGAATTTGATTAGAACAAGTCACAGTTGTCAGCTGTTCCCATGGAGCTAAGTGCTACCGAGGTCATCAAGAAACTGCCCAGTGCAGTCAGGTCAAAGAAAGAGGTACGTGTGGTGTAATAATGCCACTTGATGTGTAGTGTGTGTGTGTGTTTTCAGGTACGAGACTGTATGGAAGGTTTGTGCAAATATTTTTCCCATATTTATGAAATTCACAGAATGGAGGTTAGCACAATATGTTTGTGTTTGTGTGTGTGAGAGAGAGTATGAAGGAGCAAACAGTGACAACAATGTGAACAACCAAATATAGTCATGAACCTAGTAATCTGTGTGTGTACAGTGTTTTGTGTGCATGCGTTGTGTTATGATGAGATTAGCTGTTACTGCATTGCAAATAACTCCACTCAAGCTTCCCAGTTCCTGCTACCTTCCTGGTTTCATTTTTAATTTAATGTTGTATGTTTTGAGTATAGGTTACCAATACCATAGATTGGATTTAGATATTAACTGATTTTATTTCAGTGGTTGCTGTCCTGCAGTATGACTTATTATTTTTTTGTCAGTAATAGATATCACCTACAATCTAAAATATTTGATGTGATCATATACTCATGATTTCTTGAACAGAGAAAAGCTTTAGAAGAAGACATTTTATTTCACAAATCAGTGTATCGTCTACTTGCTAGCGACATACGCTCCCTTTTCAATGCAATGAGGTAACCAATATTACTGTTATTATAAATTGAATTAATTTATTGTTTATTTATTTTATTCTTTTCTTTCTTTTTTTTTTTTTTGCAGGGAAGGATACAAGAATTTTGAGACTTCAGTACAAGAGTGTTTATGCAAGCCTCTGACAGGTAAGTAGTACTGGTGTGTGTGTGTGTGTGGGTAACTATATATAAGTAAGGCTCTGTGTGTGTGTGTGTGTATGGAGAGGGACATAAGTGAGGCAGTTTTGAGTCTGGAATATCAAGGGCCAGCGCACTAAATACCTTAGAGGGAGGTCTTGTTAACATGGGACCATATTTCGTCCAGCCACCACATCCTGTTTGCCCAACTTGCCAGCTTGTCAGGGACATGTTACTAGGTTGTATCCCATTAGCTCATCAACCTCAGCCACATAGCCTAGTCTCTATATTTACACATTATTTAGAATTTAACCATTCAGTTTGATGGAGGTACCTGTGTACAGTGCAACTAAATTTATCCCTGTGTGTGTGTGTGTGTGTGTGTGTGTCAGTGGTGCTGTGTTGTCCCTGTGTGTGTGTCAGTGGTGCTGTGTTGTCCCTGTGTGTGTGTATCAGTGGTGCTGTGTTGTCCCTGTGTGTCAGTGGTGCTGTGTTGTCCCTGTGTGTGTGTGTCAGTGGTGCTGTGTTGTCCCTGTGTGTGTGTGTGTGTGTCAGTGGTGCTGTGTTGTTGTTTTTTGGTTTGAGGTGTTGTTGCATTGTTTTAGACATTGTAGACAATTACAAGAGATTAAGTCAGAATTCTAGCAGTGAGGAGTTGAAGGACTTGTTAAAATGTCTCCAGGCTCATTCACCACAGGTGGGTCAAGCTATGGTACAAGAATGAATATTTCAATTATAGCACAAGGAAATCATAAGTGTAATTATTAATCCTATTGTAGCTCCAGATTACTGCAGAACAGCTGGCCCTTCCTAAAAACCCTGGTATGTGCACACACTCTCACACACACACACACACACACGGTATGATACATGATGTTGGTGAACAACTGACCGGTCCACAAATTGTGCCCCATGTGTTGCTCTGGGACATTCACACCTTACTCTCCATGCTGTGAATACCATTGATTAGCACCTGCACTACCGTTTATGCATGTACTCATACACACATTATAGGGGCACTATCAACTTTCGAGGAAAACTTTATAAAAGATTTGTCTCAATTAGAAAGACAGCATTGCAGGTATGACACACATGCACACTGCATGTATTTATATGTAAACCTTAACGGTATATACTGTGTGTGTGTGTGTAGTGTGGACTATAGGAAGCAGTAAGTCCTATTGCACACATGACTGTGTGTGTGTGTGTGTTTGTGCACACTGGCTGAGAAAGCTGTTCTTCAAACAATACATATCTAAGTGACTATGATAATACAAAGTGAATTATTTTGCAGACTGTACAATTGTCTGTAGATTAAAAAAAATAAAAGTTGTTCATTGATATCTACATAGACTCTAATTCAGCCACCATTTCATCGTGTTCCTTACATATCTTGTCATATTCGTCTTTTGCTTGGTCAATATCATCTGCAAGTACAGTAAACAAGTTTAATAAGTTGGAAGAATAGCAATTTTAAAGCTCACCCTCTATGAGGCTAATCTCTTTATTTAGTCTCTCTTCTTCATCTCTTGCTTCATCTAGCTCTTCTTTTAGGCAATCCACTTTCTTTTGTAAATTTGCTGCAGAAGCTTTCGAGTGGGTCTCTGCACAGAATTTAATTGAAATGGCTGAACGCTTTTATGAAATTCAAACTAGTTCTACTTGAGGCTGTATTTATTTATTTATTATTTTTGGTGGTGGTAAAAGGGGGAGGGGGTGGGGCAATGATAGAATGAATGAAGTGCTTACTATACATTATACACACATTTAAACTACATACTCTTAACTTTATAACGGTTCGTGATTACAGGAATATCTATTCAATGCTTACGTTGCAACGTTTTGAGAGTTCGTTGCAGTTTGTTGTTCTCTCTAGTAAGATTATCTTGCTCAGTTTCCAGTTGCACACAATCCTCCTTTAAAGATGCAAATTCATCCTCTGCTTTGTCAAGGTCTGATTCTAGTACTTTCATATCCTTCTGCTGCTTTTCTACTGCATCTTCTGCCTAGAACAAAAAGGTTATACTTGTGTCAATAAGCCACACACACACAAGCATAATTTTGGGTCTGCAGCTGCAATTGACAGCGTCTATTGGTACCCGAACAACTATATTGTGTTAAGCAGTCTCTATTGGTACTAATATAGCTATCATTGTGAAGAATAACTAGCTGAGTATCTTTAAAATTCAACTAGCATCAAGCAATTGGTAGCAAACTTCAAAGCTATTAAAACAAGGCAATAATATAAGGGTGTGGCTAAAAGATACTGTCGTATTTAGTGAAGACTTGCACATGAACAGCTGAAATTGTATATTTTTTAAACATGACCAAAATACAGAGACTGTAAACCAGGGGTTCATTTAGAAATTAATCAGATTGAGCTTGCGCTATCTCAAAGGGGTCACAACCTTTGTACATAGCTAAAATAGAAGAGGAGATGGGCTTCGATTACAAAGACAATAATTAGAGCAGCAATAAATGATTTAATTAGCAAATCACCTTAATTATTCACTTTTTAACCTTGCTTTTGGCTTACAAAATTTTAAGAATCGGGGGGGGGGGGGGGGGGGCGAAGTGAATTTTTAATTCTTGGGCATCAGATACATAACTACTACAACTTTCACATACTGTATAAGCTGGTTGATAGTTGTCATGCTACTGGCCACTTGGTACGGTACAGAGCCTCCTTTTATTACTTCTAGATATTAAATAACCTAAAGACCATTGGAATTTACCGTCATACATTTTAGGCAATACTGCAGACAATAAGAAGGGTCTGGGAATTGCCATGGACTTTAGCTATAATTTATATTAATCATCACCACCACCTCAGACAGATGTGTACAAGATATCTATACAAATACCAGGGAGTTTGCATAGATGTGGATAAATACATGAAGGACAAGTTTTGTATCCAATAAATTAAGGAATTATGTAGTTGTTTTTTAAAAGTTTTTTTTTTAATTAATTGGTAATGTCAAAGCCATGCACAATACATACATCAGAATGTCGGTGCAGAAATTAGATACACCAGCAATTCCTCTAGGGAATTACAACTGGAATCCTCCTAAGGAATAGCAGAGTGAACTTACACAAATGAAAATTCCTGTGCCAGGTAAAAGATTAAGAAAAATACTACAAAAGAGGGGGTTCAAAAATAGGAGGGAATTGGATAGGTAGAAATAAAGTATTTAGAGTATTGAATATTTTGAATATTTGTTTGGTGATTGGAAATAAGCCTTTAATAAGTGAACAGCCATGCACACAAATGCAAGCCAGGCATGTTGACTATTGTGAATGAAATATTTCAATTCTAAGATCACATGCTTGAAAATAAAGGGAGGTTGATGGTTAAGTCTACAGCAACAGAACATTGACAAAAACAATCACATCTGCAATAGGTATACTTGCCCGCCATTATACAAGCTTGAAAAAGGAAACAAAAGCTTACCTCATCTATTACATGATCAACTTCCTTTGAATCTTGGTCAACTTTGCTAATTTCATCTTGTAGTTCTCCTATTTCCTTTTTTAATGCTGCAATCTTCTTCTTCACTTGGTCCATTGTGTTGACTAAACAACAACACAGCCCTGAGTGTTAGTTAAGGTTGGGGTGGGAGGAGGTGACAGATTTAATTAACTCCAGTCTCTTAATTGGTAATTCGAAATTACTTTAGTCCAACAAGGGTGAGGGAGAATTTCAACTAGACAACAGGTCAGCTACTTGTTAATATAGTTAGTAGCATTCCTCCACTATATAGCTTACACAGTTTTATTCATCTTTCAAACAGCTGCTCAATGAACATTTAAAAAAATAATCTAGACACTCTTTATAGTGCCCACTGTACAAAGCCTGTAGTCACAAACATTTAGAGTTAAGATAATTAGTGTGGTTTATTTTACAGGCCATCAACTTGGCCTAGCTGTAGCCAACAATTGCCAGCCTTCATCATTCTTTAACCCAAAGTGTTTCTTTAATTAAAGGTGGCAGGATCTGGTTCAGTTTGATCCTGGTAAATGACGTTATGATAGAACTGCTTCTTCATTCTAACCCATTTTTTATATTTTTTATATTTTTATATTTTATTTTTTTAATTTTATATATTCTTGCAAAATAGCAAAGGGTTTGCCAACTAGCTTTAGCAAGCTAATACTAAGGCTACCCAAAATACAACAACAGCAACAAAACAAGAAACAAAGCAAATAAGGAATGAGACATTTTCATACATACTGCAACTAGAAACAGGCAAGCAATTTGGGGGGAGGGGGTGAAGGAAGTATCGAGTCATTTGAGAACAAAGTTTATGAATAATAACTAAACCTGACGATATATTTCCTGTTAGTTGACGCGAGAGTAACACCTTACTACTAGGTCACTACTACGGTTTGAACGACTACCAAGAGAATCCTAACCGTTTTCATACCATACATCTCTACAAACATCCACAGAAACTTACCAGAATGTTGCTTATGATTGCAGACAGCTACAGCACTCAATCTATCTCCCTTATACACTCACCCGTCACCACTCCTCACACAAACAATGAGAAAGTGCAAATTTTCAGTAAAAGGGTTGGATATTATTTTGAAAACCACACCCTTTAATTAGCCAATCGCATATTAAGATAACCGGCAAAAAGCACTATACGCATTAGAGGGTAAGGGGTTAGGGTGTAAGGGATTATGGTACCGTCAACGTGTTTCGTGTAATAAAGGACTCAAGTAAAGACTTGTCGATCGCATCGTACGGAGCTGATAATGCGGTAACGTGAGTAATTGGTGTCAAAATAGTTCTTTTGAAATGTCAATGATTCAGCCAAATTTTTCTTCAATTCTGTATTATTGAAATACCCTAGGGAATAAAGATATAATTGGCGAGCGAGCGTAGCGAGCGAGACACTTACAGGGGTAACACAATCGAAAATCGGGGATGTTTATTTATTTATTTATTTATTTGTATATATGTATGGACGTATGTATGTCATTTTGTACTTTGACCCTCGCGTTTTTGTGTTAGTTATGTTGTCAACCCCGTCCCAAATTGCACTAAACAGAATCCTCTGGTTTATCGATTAGTACCCGTATCACCCTAGAAATTAAATTGTTTACCGTTTTGAATTCTTTTGCGGGTGCAGTTAAAACTTGAAAACTTAAGGGACTTCCATTTCTATTCGAGTTAGTGGGGGTGGTAAGTCAATGCGCTCTTTGTAATGGTTATAAGCCGTGCGCAACAGTATTTACTTGAAAATACATTGTCCACTATACTACCGCTAAGGTAAGTCTGTGTAGGTGCATGTCCAGTTGTGTCAAAGCATTGTGTGTTACAAACACTACTTAGCTAAAGAATATCACAAAGAAAACGTTTAAATAACGTGTATTGTTTTGTTGTTGTTGTTTTCCTTCAATTCAAGCAGTTGCAGAGAGTTTGTTACTATGGCACTGAAATCCCTTTACCGTTATGCTAAATTTAAAAACTGGACCTTATTATCAGTAGCTTCAGTGTTAGAAGTCAAAATCATTCATATAAAAATAGTATAGTCTTTAGGCTCGCTCGCCATTTGTGCTCAAGCACATCACTAGTAGTATTTAATGTATAATGATAACAACAATTTAATATAATTATCATATTAATAAAATTGTTACTGCCATGTTTCATTATTTTCTTTCAATTCTGTAGCACAGTGGCGTTGGGTAAAGTGTCGTCGTTCGTGTGTGTAATTGCAGTAGACTTCTTTCTTATGATTAGGAAGATGTTTTGAACAACCAGAAAGGACTGAAATTTTGTTGTCCATTCCCTTGGATAAAATTCGTATTTATAATTCAGTGTAGTACTAGCAATTATTGCTGAAGTATATTGCTTCCTGCTAGAAAGCTTACTACACAGACACAGGTTTAAATCAACTTTACACTGTCAATAATGTATGTTTAGCTTTTAGTGTAACTTTCTCAGACATATAATCAGTGAAAACTGCTATTATCGGAAATAACTGAATTACTTTTTCTAGAGTACAGTACAGAAAACTTGTTACAAAACACAAGAGCATATAGATGACAAATTTGTTACCTTAAGATGGCAATGCTTGAACTGGTGACTAGATAATATAACTAGTGATGTGCTTGAGCACAAATGACGAGTGAGAACTTGTAACACTCAAGCTACTAAATATAGGCATTTTTGTGTTGGTTTGGTGGTCGACCCCGTCCCAAACTTCACTGAACAAATCCTCTGGTTTATCAATCACCCTAGAAATTGAATTATTTACCGTTTTGAATTCTATTGTCCAAACAAATTATATATATAAACAAATATCCCCAGTTTTTAATAGTTTCTCGCTCGCTTGCCAACTTATACATATACCTTATCCTGTATAAAATTTAGTTGAGTTTATATTAACATTCAGTTTGATGACTGTAAATCTAGTTTTGCACATGAGTTCATGTACTATCTAACTTGATTAGATGGCCATGGGTGCAAAAACTTCACAATATGCAGTACACAAAAATTGTGTAATTTAATTACTTTTTGCATGGAAAGATTAAATAAAATATACCTAGGGATAAAAGGAGTCACAATCGTGTACAAATTTTAGAATAAAAAGTGACCATTAGCAAAGATCTCCCAGTTCAAGAATCATCTCCTTCAATTTCTTTTCAGATTCATCACATTTTTTTTCTGATTTTCTCAATTCGACTGCAAATAATAGTAACAATAACAGTAATAATTTCATAATTTCTATTATTATTATTCTCTTTAAAAGATGAGCAGAAATATTGAAATTTAGCATATACTACTACTACATACACACCAGTAAACATAGATTAAAATTAGTTCTACTACTGTACGAATCAACAACAGGTAACTAAATGGGGACTGTCAATGCTCATAGTAAAAGTAAAGTGTGCATCTTACATATTTTTTCTTGTGTTGTTTTAGTGAGAGTTTATAGTATAGTATATAATACTTAAGTTTGGAATGAATAGTAGCTATAGTGGAAATTCTGATAGTGAATTCTGACCTCCATTAATGAACTTTGCACTTGTCCCCTCCAATAGCAATTGTATTACTAACCACTTCTTAAAGCAAACAATCTGATTTGTGTGAACTGAAAGTCTAGTCCCAAATTGTTCTCAGTTTGGAGATTCTACTGTATTGATATATCAGCAGAAAGTGTATTAACTTGACTATCCAGCCATATTAATGAACCCTCAGTAAGCACGCTCATGAGGGTTCCTACTGACTGGTTGACTTTACCTTGAAAATTAGTTTCTGGCATACACAAAGTAATATTGATACTTACTTTCAAGTTCCTGTACACTTCTCTTCAGCCTGGCAACATCTCTTTCTAGCTCTTCATTGGCTATTTCAAGATCCTGTTTAGTTTTCTCTGACTCTGTCTTAGCTGCTTCCACAACTTCCAAGCGTTCCTCTACTAATTGAAGTTTTGCAGTGAGAACTTGATTTTCTTGATCTTTCTAAAAGAATAGACATTGCGATAAAGTTAAGCATACATCCAGAACAAACTGGTAAATAGATAGATTTTAAAAAAATTTTTTTTTTAAAACTATGCTCTTATGTCTCGGCTATTACTGTAGACACTGGTTGATTGCTTTAATTACTAATGGCAAGGAAATAGGCACTTAATAAAAATGGGCACTTAACAGCGAGTGGGCACCTATAACTTGGGTTGAGTACCGTCGAGAAGCACGGAATGCTTAATAAAGAGCTAAAAAGTTGGAAGACATCACTTAACAAAAAAATGTATGTATTTGGGGATTTCTACCAAAATTATTTTTTCTTCCTTTTCCTTCAACTTTTCTTGAGCAATTAGTGCATCCTCTCTGGCTTCATCAGCTTCCTTTCGAAGTGCTGCCATTTTTTTCTTTACTTGTTCCATGACACTAATAGAAAACAATTAGCAAAAACAACAACAAACAACAAAAACCAAAGTGGCTCTATAAACAACAAATAGCAAAGTGGCTACAAAAACCAAAGTGGCTCTATATACATCAGGTATATTAAACTAACATTTTGGTTGTACTATTCTCCACAGGAAAAAACGAAAACAACACTTTACTACCGCCCCCTTTTGCAACTCCAGAAACGGTGGCTTTCCGTTAGCATTACCCTTTACCGAAGTAATTAGGGAGCCTAAAAAAAAAGCTCTGGTGTATGTAACCATGCTACATTTACTTGAGCCGTACGTATTTAACTGTTGCTCTCCTAGGCGTGACTATGCCGCTTGACAATTTCATTAGCTAGGTCGTGAAGAGTATGGCTTGCGAAACTCGATCATAGCTACCTACGCTATCTATTCATTATTATTCGCTGAACGAAGCACTTTCAGGGGGACAAGACTTTGGAATGGTATCAACCCAAACTGTTGATAGCTCTCATGGCTCTTTGCTGCGACTCTTGTAGAGGCAGATCAGTCTATATAATTTAAACCAGCAGTCCAATCATTGTTGATACAGAAAGTGCTACAAGAAGTACATTCCATTGTACAACATTTAACCACGAATTTTCTTTGTCTGCTGCAAAAGGTGTAGGTTAAATTCTGAGCATTTGAGGCTTTTACACTGGATAGAGTAGCTAATAATACATGTCTGGTGTCTGGGAAACTTTCCTGAAGCTCATGGTGGAAGTGTTTCTTGAGGTCATCTAAAATGGCTTTGGAATAATGGCTGTAGTAAATTTGGGCAGAATTTATTTTGCCCACAGCAACTTCTATGATTTTTATACCATTCTGTAGCACAAATCACTTAATTTATTATCTGTATCTTTTTGTGATTCTTGCTGTCATTTGATCTGCTCAAGGCAGTCATCATTCTCTTTTAAACTAACCCTGAGGTCAGCTATAAGAGGCTACTTGCAGGCTAGTTTAAACTGTGACAATGTAGTGTACGAAAACTAAGAGTGGGATTTATGCCCCTAGTCTGTCGATATAGTAGACTCCTGCATTGCTCCACACACTATGAAAGCTGACCTATAATTAGCTGAGAGCTAGGAGGTTAACTAATATAAGTGAAACTTGAAGTAAGAAGAGAAACACCTACACAAAATACTTCAAAGTAATGGTTATGACAATGCAACCATTAAGGCAGGTTCTAAAGAGTTACCTACTAGCTAGAGACCACACAAATACTGAACAAGAGAAAGGTTTGATTCTTACTATTCCATACATAGCAGGATTGAGTGAGAGTATTTAGAGAGTGTGTAGAGACTTTGACATCAAAACAGCATTTAAGTCGGGTAAGACACTAAGCACATCTTACTACTAAAGCCAAAGATACTATACCTGTTACCACCGATCATCCATAGTGTACAGTATACCCTGCAGTTGTGGTAAAGTATATATAGGTGAAACAACAGAAGGCTTGAGCAGAGAGTGAAAGAACATCAGGACCCTTGCAAGGACCCTTGCAAGAGAGGTGATGAGAAGGTTTCAGCCATTGCTGAACATTAATGGCAGTAGCATCACCCCATTAAGGTAAAGAGCTGTAGACAGAACCAATAAGAATCATGAGTTAAAAACTAAGGAAGATGACACCCGACAACAACAAGCTTAACAGAGGCATAGGTTTAGAGCTTCCAGGATGCTGGCTGTCTATGCTGCATGAAAATCACTTGGGGATATAATAAACAGTAAGCGTACCCTCCAGTAATGTTTTATTATATCACTACAGAGAACATCAGGATGCTTGCAAGAGAGGTGATGAGAAAAAATTCTTGTAAGATGCTTGTCATCAGGACACCTTTCAGATAACCGCAACAAGACATGCATCAATTAACGAATGTATGTTTAATTTTCCATAACTCTTTATCGCAAATAATGACATTTACAAAAGAACCACTGAGAAAGGACCAAAAGTCCTGTCCCCAGTGTGGTCACTATTTGGAGGTTTTACTGTATGGTGTTTTAGCTATCTGCCTCTACTAAAATTTGTGGAGAAATACAACTACTTTTAAACAAGTTTTTTGAACTGGCAGAAGAGCAGAAGGACATGAAGTAGCTTCTACAGCCAAACAATACGATACCAATTTAGCTCATTCGCTGTGGAAGGACCTTGATCAACTGGCTCTGCTGAAGGAGAAGGGAAGTCGCTTCTGAATAGAAACTGGAGGACATAATGTTGGCAGACTACTTGCAACAAAAGATATCCACAGTAGCAGTATAGAGGCAACTCCACTACTCTACTCAGCATTGCTCTCTCCTGATGCAAGTAGAATAATTTTTTTTTAGTATAATGGTCAATTATGGGATTAAGATAATCATCATCATCATCATTATTATTATTATTATTATTATTATCTATAATATATCATGTAAATGTATGTTATATAGCTATGTATTATATAACAATTAAAATAAGTGTTTTTACACCTGGAAAATGATTATAATGCAAAATAATAATAATAATGGCCACGGGAATAACTAGAGCACTGAAGTGCAAACCCTCAGCGCTAGTTAGCTAGTATGATAAAGAAAAGGAAAAGTGTAGAAACAAAAAAAAAGAAAGAGAAGTGGCATGAAGAGAGGCAGGAAAGAGAAAAAGACAATGAAGAGGGACAATAGAAAGAGGAAATGAAAGGAAAAGGTAGGAAAGCAATCAAAACAGTAGGAAGAGAAAAATAAGGCAAGAAGAAGAAAAAAAAAAAAAAAAAGGGATGAAAAAAAAAAAGCGTCTGCTTGGGTTCGAACCAGAGACTTCTAGGTTAGCTATACGCTCACTCAACGACTATACCACGGAACATCTCATGCTCAGTCAATGTAATTGATAGCTATTTAAAAGTGATTTGCAACCTGCAAGCTGGCTCACGTGACAAGCAAATTTTTTAAGGGGCGGTTCCCATTACCGTAACGTACGATTGTGGGACTGAAATTCTACTCGCTTTTTCTTGAAAACTAAGTCAAAACTAAAAATTCTGGCACATTAAAGGGACTTACTCTGTGAAGTGCTATAGTTTGATGTCGCTTTCAAAGCCTGGGTAGCAGTAATCTTCGAGATCCCCTGTTGACTGACGGACGGAACTAGAGCACTGAAGTGCAAACCCTCAGCGCTAGTTAGCTAGTATGAAAAGAAGAAGAATGAATGAAAAAAAGGTAGGAAGAAAAGAAAAAGGAAGAAGAAAGAAAGAAAAACAGTACACGAAAGAAAGAGGAAAAGAAAGGAAAAGGTAGGAAAGAAATAGAAACAGTAGAAAGAGGAAAATAAAGAAAAATAAGGCAAGAAGACAAAAGGAAAAAAAGGAAAAAAAACAGGATGAAAAAAAAAAAAGAAGAAAAAAAAAAATTAGCGTCGACTAGGATTTGAACCAGAAATTTCTAGGTTAGGTACTTGCTCACTCAACGACTACGCAACGCAACACCTCACGCTGAATGCAGGTAATTGTTAGCTATTTAAAAGTAATTTGCAACCTGCAAGCTGGCTCACGTGACAAGCACGTTTTTTAAGGGGCGGTTCCCGCTGTAAGCCTACGATCGCACGGCTCTGGAAAGACTCGCTTTTTTCTGGAAAATGAAGTCCAAAATCAAAATTCTGGCATATTAAAGGAACTTACTTCGTGAAATACTGCTGTTTGATGCCGTTTTCAGAGCCTGGCTGGTTCCTACCTTCCAGAAGTGCCTGTTGACAGACAGAGTGACAGAACGAACGAATGAATGACACTAGGACTACTGTAACCCTCTGGGCGCATGCGCGCTGAGGGTTAATAATAATAATGGCCACGGGAATAATAATAATAATGGCCACGGGAGACCCCCGCTCTACACAGTTCCTCCTTCAGCGGCTGTCAGTAGTGGTACAACGGGGAAATACGGCAGCAATTTTAGGCAGTACAGGCAACTAACTTATTCATCATATTTAATAAATAAATTTACCATTATCTATTTATTACGTCATTATTATTATTATTAGTAATATAATAATAATAATAATAATAGCTAAGAATAATTATAATGATGATGATGATAATTAATAATTGTAACTTATTATAATAATAATTTTTAAATAAAATAAAAAAATAAAATAATAATAGCTAAAAAATAAAATGAAGTCAGGAAGTCAGGTTGTGTGTGATGCCTCCGTATACTGATACGGAGTTTCCTCGCTGAACCGCAATCGAGAAACTCTGCAGGAGATAGTCAGTTGAACCAGGTTCCTCTGTCTCAACTTGTTTTAATTATAAGAGTATATTTTGTGTTTGGTTATTTATGAATATAATTTTGATAATAAATCAGTAAGATGAAATTTTCAAATACAAATGAATAAAAAGCCCACAAATCAATTAGAGTAATAAAAATAATGACCAAGTAAGTGGTGTCACAAACATCAGGAGAAATTTTTATCCTACAAAATATGGGCTATCCTTGTAAAGGGATAACCTACCTATCTAATATATAGCTAGTTTGAATAGTTTATGCATTAAAAGGTGTTCATAGTGGACCATGTAAAAATCACATTTCACTAAGGGTAGCCAATGTATCCTCCAATTCTTTTTTAACTTCGGCATGCGCTTGTTCTGCTTTTTCCACGTTATCTAAAAGATACAAGAAATAACAAAATAAAATAATAGAGCACAGATTCACACACACACACACACACACGGGATATTTTCCTTTAGCATTTCAATACCACGTAAGTGTTCAATATTTCCCCACATTGAATGCTATAGCTATATAGACTGCTCTAATGTGCCTGTGTGTAGTTCTGAACCACTGAATTTTTAGAAGTATTACCTGTGAACAATGAGGCTTTGAAGCATTTCACACAACAAAAAACATCCAATGTGTATAATAAACATACAATATGGGGGTGACATTTCACTCTTAAGCTTGTATTGTCACTTGCCTTTGGCTTGTGAAAATACATATCTCCCCATATTGTATGCTGACTTGTGAGTTAGAGTGTGATATGGCGAAATATTTGAGAGAGCAGGGCAGGCTAAATTTATTTTCAGGAGCCAGGGGCCAGAGTGAAAATAAAGCCTGAGAGTGAAATATCTAGCCATATCACTCTGATGAGTGTAATATGTGGTTTATTCTACACTAGATATCTTCACTGCTGTAGTTAGTGCTGGAGGACCCTTAAGGGTGCTGCGACATAACACAGCAACGTGGTGGCGTGCACCAGAAATGCCGGATGCTCACATGGCTCTGCCCCTGTACAGCTGCTTCTCAGTAGCTCTGTAGCTTTGTTGAATCAATACTTTGTTCTTCTTGTATACCACTAGATCTGTGACTAGCAGTGCCCCGCAGTATCTCCAAGTTGTTATGACAAGTAAATAGTTACACTAATGACTGCATATTTCAATATTTTTTATTCTTGTAGAAAATATCTATGTCAGAAGACTTCATAGAATACAACAGATAATAACTGATTATGTGATTAATTTATAATGACTATTTGTGATATAGCTAAATACTGAATAATGTATAAACTTAGGGAAAAAATGAAGATTTTGAGTATGCAGATATCCAATAAACTCAGTAGTATACGATGCACTAATGTATAAGCTTATTTAACTGTATAATCCAGTTGGCAATAAGTTGTTTACTTCTGGATGCCAAAAAAATAACACTATTTACAATCACTAAAAAGAAAAGTTGGCTACAAAAATAATCTCTACTATATTGCCTCTGTCTTCAAACTCTACTAGGACTCTCAACTAGGGAGAGGAGCTGCAGGAGACTGGAAAATCCAGCTGGCAGCCCGGAGACAGTGCCAATAGTTGCAGCATTGTCGCAGCACCCCTTAACTCGCAGTAAAGTTGGTTGTAGGGGTTCCCTACACCCATAGCTGATATTTTAGCAGCTGCTCTAACCAGGTAGAGTCGCTACACAAGAGGAAAGTAGATGTATAAACCTGGGGAAAAGTTAGTCTCCAGACCCTTTACCTAATGCTCCCCTGGGAAGGGTCTGGTCAATTGTCCCACTCAACTGGTTCCATTCTCCCAGTTTCAAGAGGAAGTATAAAACCCAGTGTATAGCTTATGAGAAGGGCATGGTTAACTAGTGATGTGCTTGAGCACAAATAGCAGCAGCGAGCCTGTACATGAATGAAACACTTCAGTCCTTTTAAAGTATAAGTACAACTATTGTGACCACACTTTAGCTAGCAAAATAATACAGAACTTCTTTCTTACTTCAATGTCCCGAGTACTGGTATTGTCTGTAGTCTCTAATATCAGGCATTCTAACTGTCTGAGTTACTAGTAGCTTCTGACAACAAACACTCATAGCTACTATAAATGGCCGAGTTTTTGAATTACATATGGTAAAGGGTCTCAATACCATAGTAACCTTTCGCCGTTACGACTTGAACAAACAAGAAATTCTAAAGAATTACTGCAATTACTGCACGGTGTTGAGCCTAACAGTAAGTTTTTAAGACATAAGTGTGTCTTGTGGCATTTAGAAACAACTGAGGTCAAAGAGGTAAACAATTAAATTTCCTTGTATGATACGGGATCAGTAAATTGAAAGATTCTATTTAGTGTAGGTATGGGAAGGGGTAGACGACATAGCAAACACAAAAACGCTAGGGTTAAAGTACAAAATGACATACGTGCGTCCACACATACATAAACAAACAGATATCTCCAATTTTCAATTGTGTTACCCCTGAGAGTGTCTCACTCACTCCATTCACTCGCCAATTAAAAGCAGATGAGTAGATTATTTTGTGAGTACTTCAGTACTGCTTTCTATTTGTGTGCAGCAGGTAAAACTTTACTCGCGCATGTAAATGTTATTGACGAACCTGTGTTAAAGATTACATTCCAGTAGAACCAGTCGAGTGTGGGCAATTGAGGGTTTACTACTGTAGCTACAGAACAGCTAGCAAAGGATATACTATAGCTATATATACTTATTCCACCCTAGGGATCTTCACAATGATATCTTTAGGTACATGACCCGTGAAATAACTCACGATATTTTACGGTTGTTATTTCACGCTGTACTGCGCAAGCTCATTACCTTCTAGTTATAGCAACCCGCCAAACCTGTCACTTTTCCCTAGTCTTGCAAGCCAGACCCTTTACCTATCGCTTCGCTCGGAAGGGTCTGGTTCAGCACACAAGAGTTACTCATTTGTCAATTAGTCACTACTGAGTCAGTCAAATTCTGTCATTCACTAACAGATCTCAAAGAGAGTGGCTCTCGGACATTGAAAGCAAATCGCAAACTATTGTACTGAACCATTACTGTGTATTGATTTTTTTTTGTTATGACTTCTTAAGTTTTCCAGAAAAAACTAGTCAAATATTTGGCTGAATGATTGATATTGTTGGGTAAACTTTACTTATCATCATGTCATCAAGCGAGCAAAAAATTTCCTACAGCCTGCAGTTGTTTTATTTTTTGCTGGGAACTTTATATTAGAACTACTGGTGTGGCCAAAAAGTAACTATGAGGGTTAATAAAATACAGCTTATTGAATGGATAACTTCTAGGCTTACTAACTGGACGTAATAAAGTTGAAATTACAGCTAAGTAAAAGTTAGATTGAATCTTTCTCACTTAAAGGGGTCTAAAGAGAAAAAAAGGCAAATGTGAAAAAAAATTTCAGTGTCGCCGGGGAATAAAACTCAGACCCCTGGCTTTAGCCACCAGTGCTCTAGCCACTGAGCTACAACAACCCATGACTTCCAAAACCGTCACGTTTTACCTTTATACCTACTGTTGAGTAGTACCGCTTGCTGCAGTCTCGTACTCAAAAAGTAAAAGTTGTAGTTTTTACCTGTGGTTTATCGACAGTTACTCTAGTGGCTAATTTTTGTGATATTCATGTATTTGCGCTCCTTATAGATTTCTGACGGTATGAAGAGATTTATATGTATGTGTTGTGAAAAACAAAACCAGATGATAGTTTAATTAAAGATAATTGAAGGCTTGATTGCATTTTATACAGAGAGCATATGCTTGTTTTTCAAAGATAAGTCTGCTTTAAAGCTACAAAAGATTAAATGCATTTGTGCTGTCCAGGCTTTTGTTTTGTTTAGAGGAACCCTGTCTGGAAACTATCATCAACTGAACCTACCTGAGTAGCACTGGCTATTTCATAATCCTCTTCCATTTCTGGTCATTTTCACTACTATCACTGCTATCAATTTTAACATTTACTACATTTTCTAATCTCTTGCTTACGCCTCTTGATAAAAAAGAAGAAGTCATCCTCTCCCCTTTCTGGGCATTGCTGCTAACAACCATTACTAATTAGCAGCTAAATAAATTCTCACAACAGTTACCACCTATTAGTTTCTGGCCTTAGCACAGCATGTGTATAAGGTAAGGGTCTTCTTGAGCATAAATATATATATGCTCCGCGGTCTATGCGTAGTCCAATTGCAGCATATACTATATGTGCCTGCTGTAGTGAGAGAGTTGGTTGTGCCATTACATCTGCTATTATTATAGATAAGTATATATTGCTATGGTATACCTCCCCAACCCCTCACCTCCCCCACCCAACCCAGACTCTTACTGTAAAAAGCAACCTTATGTAATACATGATATACATACACACATACATACATAGTTACATTACACACATACATACATAGTTACACAATGTAATTACCTTCAAGTGTTTCTATTTCTTTTCTAAATTTAGTATTTTCCCTTTTAAGTTCTTCAACTTCATTTTCAAGTACTTTATTTTGCTCATTAGCCGTAGTTGCAGAATCCTCGGCATTTTCTAAATCTTCTTCTAGTAACTTAATTTTCCGGGTTAGTGCATTATTTTGTTCTTCAGCCTGTGATGGGGAAAAGAAAACTGATATAAATTTAATAAGGTTCAATTTATTATAAGAAGCACTAAACTTATTTTTGAGTACAGCAATTCAACTTTCAAGACGAGCTGTATACTATTGTATATATATGTTGATATATACAAGTATATACAATATATACATGTATTATACAAGTATATATTACAAGTCATACAATATATGTATACAAGTATATATACATACAAGTATATATATATTTATAGCCCGTTACCCGAGCGACCGCGCTTGTCGTTAAGAACTATAAATCGGATACAGTCTGGTATGCTTGTAAGAAAATGTATTAGCGGGGAAAAGTCTGATATAATTCTTAGCAACCATAATTATGGTGGAAGGCAGATCAAAGCAAAATGAAATAATGAAGAGTTTGGGTACTTTAATACAATTACTAAGATAGCTAACGCTATACTTTGCTCGTTGTTTATGTTTGGGCTATAAAATAGTTATAAACCAAAATCATTAGGTTTGTATTTCGATTTATAAATCCTTGCCACTCGGGCTGCGCCCTCGTGTCTCGGAGTTTATAAATCGCATACAAACCTCAATTTTGGTTTATAACTATAACATATATATCAGAGAGTAAAGTAGCACTCTCTATTTAGGGTTGACCATCCCTTTACCATAGGGGTAATACAAAATTCACTTCACATTACATCTGGTTTCAGTCAACAATAATTCAAAAGGTCATTAATTGTCTTTTGGAATGATGCAAATATATTCAACTTCTAATCCACAGAGTGCAAACAAATACCAAAGTTATAAAAATTTGAAAAAAAAAAAAAAGAAAAAAAAAAAGAAATTGAGTTTCTCCATATCATCAACTTCTCCTTGAACCAGCCTAGAGGAAAACTGTAAGCATTTCTGGGGCTACTATTAGCATCAATCAGTAGCACTTTTTCCAACATGGGTCCACGACCCTCTGTATTCTTACTTATGTGACTCTAACACACTATTGTTTCACAAAGAAGCATCCTAGCCTTCCGAGTTTTGATGCCATTTTGAGCATGCGGCTGAACCGAGTGCCACACCTTTTTTCATTAACACAAATTGAGAATGGTGATTCTACAACCCTAAATCACTGCCTTAAATATATTAATTAATTAATAAACATATTAAAAAAAGAAACATTTAAAATGTAAACATTTTTTTTAGGATTTCTCGAAAAGTTGGGGATTAAGAAAGCCAAAAGCCAAACTAAGTCCCATGTGTTGACAACTTTCAGAACTTCTGAAGTTGACAAATGGCAAGTTCTGAAGTTGACAAATGGCAAGGCAATGATTTAGGGATGTAGAATCACTGTTCTCAATTTGGGCAAATTTTATAATGCTCAAGATTTAAAAATTCCTTGTTCCCATATTTTTAGAACAACCCTAAATTATTTTCAATATTTATGAAATGTTGTTTTTTATAACTAGTATATATATATAAGTATATACATACATATACATTCTGATTCTACATCCTTACATTATTTTCCTTTTCTGTGTATGAAAGTGCCTGATAAAGATAATGGATAATTGAAATGTCCTACTATTGCTAGTAATTGTTATTCCTTCATTTATTTTTTGAGTTTTCTTTTGTTTTTCTTTCAATTAATTTTTTTTATTTATTAGCATTAAAAAAAAATAATTGTTTTCATATTTCTATTTCTTAGCTTGGATAGCATTTTTCTGTGGAGCAAGTGAATATTTTTTCCATACATGTATACTCTCTGTAAAGTGCATCCAGCAAAGCAAGAAACCACAGCAACAAACTCAAACAAGTGAATCCTGAAAGTGTGCAATGTTAATTAGGTAAAATCACATGAAAAAGTAGATAAAAAGTATGAGGACAAGATGTTAGCAAGCCATTGCACCTATCCTTAAATCAGCCAGGATGTTAGCAAGCCATTGCACCTATCCTTAAATCAACCAGGATGTTAGCAAGCCATGACCTGCTCTAAATGACCTGTGTTCCTGACAAAAAACACTTGAGCTACTTAAAAACGGCAGAGTTTTAAAAATGACATATGGTAAGGGGTTTCAATACCATAGTAACCCCTCGTCGCAACTATTTGAAGTGAAACAACAACAACAACAACAACAACAACAACAAACAAAAAAAGCGTGCATTTCTAAGGAATTACCGCACAGTTCATAGTCATACCCTAAATGGTGACTTGCCTACTACTGCAGGAGCTGAATGTGTAAAGGCAGCTAATAATATGTTATTGGGCAGTAGTTTACATTGTGCCTGTGCCATTCATTAGTTAAGCAGTAGCTGTAACACTCTATACTTTCACACACACTTGTACACTGGATATACCACTTATTTCTGTGACTTGACTACTGGACAATGAATTTTCAAGTAAGAACAATACTGTTGCGTAGGGCTATAACTATGACAAACAGTGCATTTGCCAAGATAACTTACCACCACCGCTAATTCATAAAAAATGAACTCCTAAGTTTGTAAGACATAACTGCATCCGCAAAAAATCAGATAGACCAGACACAACCTAATTCAAAGAGGTAAATGATTGATGATATGGGTGCTAGACCAAAGGATTCCGTTTAGTGCAGTATGGGGACAGGGTCGACCATCAAGCAAACACAAAAATGTGAGGGTCAAAGTACAAAATGACACATACATATGTCCACATATATAACTAGTGATATGCTTGAGCACAAATATTGAGTGAGCCTGCCCAGTTAGTTTACACAAACTACAAAACTACAATATTGTTATGTGATGTGTTTTACCTGAAAAAGCTTCTATTTCCATGATGACAAAAGTCCAGTGGCGTAGAAAAAAGTGGGAGAGGGGGGGGGGGGGGGGGGGGGGGGGGGGGGGGGGGGGGGGGCTCCAGGGGCTAGAGCCCCCCTAAAATTTTGGGAATTGTTAAACCACAATAACATGCCCTCCCTTGGAGCCTCCCTACACCGAAAACATCTTCCTACACCACTGAAGTGGATTTTATATTATAGCAGTTGACCACTGATTTTTAGCAAACAAATACAAAATTACTTTCTTACCTCAATTTCTTGAGTAGTTGTAGCCTTTGTAGTATCAAATTTAAGCCAGTCTGACTTTCTGAATTATCAGTCACTCTAGACAAGCTCTCAGCTACAAAAAAGGAAGGCCAGAGTTATTTTTGTAAGTTTAGCTAACAAAGTATGAAATTGTGTAACTAACTTGAGCACCCCCTGAGTAGTGGTGGTAGCTACCTTAGCATTAATATTAAGGCATTCTTACTACCAGTGGCTAGTGACAACCAGCAAACGGCACTTAGCAGCCCCATAAAAACAACGCTAAGTTTTGAAATTATGTCTGGTAAAGGGTTTTCAATGCCATAGGAACAAGTCGCAGTAACTTTTCGTGACTTGAAAAAAGCATTTCGTAGGAGTTATCTCACAATTTGGAGCCTAAGTATAAAGTAAGACTTGCTTGATGCTGCTGTATCAGAGAAAACTGGGATCAAGCCTAAAAAGCCGTGTTTTAGGAGGAAAAAAGGGAACCCGCATGTGCGTTTAAGGGGAATACATACCATCCGTACCATATATAACATATACCCAATTTTGCATCCATTAATAGTATCTCGCTCACTTCACTAGCTTGATAATAAACAAATATCCCCGATTCTCAATTTGACACCAGCACTGTATAGTGTCTTCGCTCGCTCGCCTATTAATAACAATCATGCCAGCTAGGCACATCTTTAGTGGGTGTGGATTAGCTATCCAGGTACAGCTGTGCTCCTTACACAAGTATAAATTAAGCAAGTATTCAAATTGCTCACAGCAACAATATTTATCACACTCAGTTTATCAAGTACGCACACATTGGAGGTACTTCATATTTACCGATTTATTGTGTAAATGTTACCATATTTTTGTTCTGATGACCCCGTACCTGGTATTGTCGGGTTTGCATGGCAGAATACAATAAATCAACTGAGGAGTGTGTTGATGACACCTTACCATATTGTGTGCGAACACACCACTAGGATGAACAGTGCAAATTTCTCGTTCTAACAGCCAATATATGTTAATTAAAACTTAACGATGTTTCGACTTTGTGCCGAAGTGCTCTTCAGGGGTCATAATAAACAACAATTTAAACAGCAAGATTACTGGAGGGTATGCTTACTGTTTATTATATCCTGGAGGGTGACTTGCACGCAGCATGGACAGCCAGCATCCTGGAAGCTCTAAACCTATGTCTTTGTTAAATTTGTTGTTGTCCGATGTCATCTGTATGTGTAGAGCTTCTTTGATGTTAACTCACTATTCTTACTGGCTCTGTCTACAACTCTTACCTCTTCCCATTTAATGGGGTGATGCTGCTGCCAAGCATGTTCAGCAATGGCTGAAACCTTCTCATCACCTCTCTTGCAAGGATCCTGATGTTCTTTCACTATCTGTTCAAACCTTCTGTTGTTTCGCCTATACATACTTTACCACAACTGCAGGGTATACTGTACACTATAGATGACTTTCAGCCGAGAATGACTGAATAACTTATTAATAAATTTAATTTTTGTGTGAACTGTGTCGATCCAAGAGATAAAACACGTGCGTTGTGTGGTGTGAATGACATGAAGAAAATCCATTGGATATCTAAGATGGTTATGATGCATCGTCCATTACAATTGACTCATGGGAGCACAGAAGGGAAAGACCTTCATTAGTGAAGAGCTCTATAAATAAACTTGTCGAAGCAATGCGACTCTCCTTGGAGATGAGAGACAAAGAACTACAAAACAAGTCAGAAGAATCAAGGAGATGAAAGCAGAGGAAAGGAGAAGGAAAGAAAAGAAAAAGATGCAAAAAGACGAAGGGAAGAGAGAGAAGAAATGGAGGTGAAGCTAAAAAAAAAACTAAAGAAATTTGCCAAGACCATAAACATGAAAGCAAGCTAATTGTGGGAAAAGAGAAGGCCATTAACAATTCACATCATAGAAGAAGAGTCAGGAAGTCAGGATATTTCACTTCCTTAATTCAACCTTGAGTTTGAGATGTGCAGTACAGAAGTTAAGATCAAGAAACAAAAGGACGTCCTCCCATCTAAAACTGCCTCCAGCAGTTCAATTTAAGTTTATAGCAATCATTCAGTCCCATACATGCTCATGTTTGCAGATAAGAGAATGAAACTTATGGAAATTGAAGGGCTTTTTGCAGAAAACTTGGACAACTTGTTCAAACGGCATACAAGTGAGAGGAAGTGAGAGACATAGAGACTGGGTTTACTCCAAAATGACTCATCGCCGGGATGTTTGCAGGTTGCAAATGAGGAGTCCATAGACATAAGTCTATGCAGACCTAAACAACAGTAACCAAATGCTACCAGATAGGAAGGACATTAAGACTGATGATGATTTGTTGGCTGTTGGGGATATTTTTATGCTTCCAAAGATAAGACCTAACAAAAACACAATGAAGGTCGGGACAACAGATATCATTACCACAGAAATTGTCCTTCCCACTTGCTATATCAGTTCCAGCAGCAGATTGCTGGTTGAAAGACCTGCATAAGAAGCACAACCATCCAACTAGGAGGTTACTGGGCAGAAGTGAAGCGATTGTGTTTGACAAAAATGTTACAGATTTTCACTGATAAAAATAATTACAGGATTATCTTGCTTCCATAAGTAACCCTCAGCACGCATGCGTGAGAGGGTTATAGTAGTCGTCCTGTCTGTTTGTCTGTCTGTTTGTCTGTCTGTCTGTCTGTCACGCTCTGATTTTGGAGATTACTGAAAATTAACAGTGATTTAGGCATGAACTTACGCAGGACGAAGATTTAAGACCTTTTATTGTGCTACTTTTTTTTAATTTCGGGTTAATTGTTGAGAAAACGCGAAGCTTTCAACTCCGTGTAGGTACCAGCTTTTATGGGCAACGCCCCCTAGCGTCACATCATAATCACATGAGCAAATAATTTCTGCAGCCAGCGGTGTAGTTCGCTTTATGCTCAGGGAAGTTAACGGAGTTGAAAGAAGTGAGGTTTTACGTAGAAAATGTATACAGGTGAGTGCTTCTGGCTAGTTTAGCTTCTTCTGAAGACAGCGTTTCCATGTACCATTTTCATTGGTCAAGCTATTTTGATACCTCATTAAAAATAGCTAACAGATTGCTTGTTCTTTTGGAAGGAGATTATATTGTAGTAGCTAGGTAGTGTTTAATAGCGCTGAGGGTTCGCACCTTTGGTGCTTCATTAAATTTAGTATGATAAGGTGTCATCAACCATTCCTTTACTTTACCCTCTTTATTGGCCACCATTTTTCATAAACAATAAAGGGGTTGTGGAATTTAAACCTGCTAAGGATGGTCATCCAGTTGTTGGGGAAGTAAGTCTATCCAAATACCTCAAAAGAATATACTCTAAATGTCTTCATTCGACGTCAGAGTTTATGATATGCTGGAGTGGTAGTCAACCCAAGTGCTATCATGCTAAAGCCATGCTAAATTAGCATTTACAGACTTCTTAGTTTGGCTTTAGATAGAAATGGGAGTTCACAGAGTAAATTGTTATCATTGCTTACCATCATGGCAACATTGCTACAGAATTGTGCAAGTATTACTCCTCCTAGTTATTCTAAATTGGATACTAATGTTGTTAATTACTAACCAGATCTATCCCTTTCATCATTACTTTCTTGTAGACTGACCTTCAGATATTCAACCACAATTCGCTGCTGTAACAGTAAGTTAGACCATAGATAGAAAACGCTTTCGCTTCTATCTATGGTTAGACTCCTATATCCAGTTGCAACAATATTTGGTAAGTGTTTGCTAAACCTTTCTTCTTTAAAGCTTATCTTACTGGCATGAAGATAATGCTAGCATTTATTATTTAGAAGTGATTATTATTTTTCACTGCACAAAATATTTTCATTTCCTGGCGATAGTTGCTGTATTTGTTGACTGGTACAACATTTAGCATTGTATTCTAGAAGCTGATGACATCTAATGCTGCTGTATGCTTAGTACAAACACTATTTTTAAGTAAATTATCATGCATGCTTACCTCATCAAGCTTAGCTTCTGCTTCTTTCTTGCTAGCTTCAGCATCGTCAGCTTTTTCTTGTGCTGCTTCTCTTTCTTCCTTCAGAAGGTTCATTTTTTTCTTGATTTGATCCATCCCCTGCTGTTACCTTAAAGTGATTAATAATAAACAACTGTCACTGACAAAATAAAAACAACAAAAAAAAGCAAATATAAAAACAAACAATTCACCACACAAAATGAAAAAAATTTTTTTTGCTAAGCATTTTCTTGGTTATACACTTTCACTTAGCCTAAATAACTCAAATATAATGTTTTGTAGTGTGATAGGAGGCCTTGCCACTTAGATTCACTGCATAATGCTAAATTGGCTCTATTTACTAAAATTACGATTGCAACACGAATGTTGAAACTCAGCAGACAGATGCCGAACTGGCTAGCTGAAAGAAATTTTTATGCAAATTACCTACCTACGCTCTACCTATCGTACCTTAAGTATAACCTGGGAGACCCCGACAAAACAAAAATAGAGTCGTAGAGTACAAACTTCTTGCAGGTGACGGCACAGAGCGAAGCTACTGAATCTCACGGTTAAATGCGCGCAACTCTTGATTACGGCAGCTACTTCCGCTCCTACAGGGGCGGCGCATGACGCGACGCCGAACGACGGGGTGTGGGGAAATAAAGTCCGAGGCAAGGGCGCGTGCGTTTCGCACACGTGCAATCTATGCAGCACCATTGTAGCATTTTCGTATTGACGATGACTTTGTAAACACTGGCATTGTAATAACTACATGATTGGCAATATGGCACAAAAATGAAAAAAAGAAGTTAATATACAAATATACAACTATACGCTGGAATTACTAGCTACACAGAGGAAATGATTTACATATGACCCAGTTCTTCTAGAGTTTGATCTAATTCCTTCTTTTTATCTTCATACTTTGTTTCCGCCTGCTCTAACTCACCTGCATACAATAAGCCACCACAGGTATTTGTGGAATAGAATATGAAAGCTTATCATAATATAACTCACTTTCCAGTTGATTATACTGGCGCTGAAGTGTTTTCAAATCTCTTTCCGCGGTTTCAGCTCTTTCTTCTGCCTCTTTCTTTTCTTCTTCTAGCTTTTTCTTTATAGCAAGTACTTGGTCATTCTTCTCTATGTACTGCATTATTATAGCCATTGGAAAAAGCTGCTTGAATCAATTTTGTAAACTTACACTGGCTTCAGAGCTTTCCTTTGACTTAAAGTCATTAGTAATCGACAACACTTCTGCTTCAAGATCTGCATTTTTGCTATAAAAATTTGAAAGTAAAATTTAAAACTGTAGACTTCTCAAGAAACAGGTATAGCTTCAATAATAATAATAATAATAATAATAAAAAGTTTGACAGACTACTGTTGGTCCTTCAGCCACCTAAGCTGAAAAAGGACCATGGTCCAAAACTTTCTTGATAATTTGAGCTATGCCTATACCCAAGAAGTTTATGTACAATATAATACAGTGGTTGAGTGTGTATACCATGTAGCACATATTTACCTCTTAAGATTGAAGCAACTTTCTTCGGAAGTTTCCAATTCACTTTCCAATAAAGTTGTCTTTCTTTCTAGCTCACCAATTTTAATATCCTTTTCCTGTACGCTGTCTTCTTTATCTTTTAACTTTTCTTCCAACTCCTCTTTCTGTGTTCATGCATGAATGGTGTGTGTGTGTGTGTGTGTGTGTGTGTGTGTGTGTGTGTGTGTGTGTGTGTGTGTGTGTGTGTGTGTGTGTGTGTGTGGTGAGTGCATGTGTGTGTTACGTACAATTCTTATCTAACTATAGACCATAAGCTGATGACAATACCTTGTCTATCTCATCACTTTGGGTAGATTCATATTTCTTTACAAACCTAAGGGAAAATACAAAACAAACTAAACAAAAAAACAACAACAGTAGATTATATCAGCATACATAATCATCAAAATCAACAATAAAAACAAAAAATACAACAAATTAATAAAACTATCAGACAAAAAAAAACTAGTTGTGTGAACAAATTTTTTTTGCTGGACATAAAATATTTACTGGAAATCTGTGGCTGATGCACATATGTGTATATTGTGTGTGCTCGTATGTAGGTGTATACATGTGCAATGTCTGTATAATGCGAGTATTTTATGTGTGCACACACACATACACATCAGGTAAACATTTTTAGCTAGCAACTTGCTAGCATGTAAGTGTACACCAAACAGGTATCTAATGCACACAAATTTTTACAAGTATGAACCGTACAATATTGGAATAAATATTTAATCATGGGATTACAGCTAAAGAGGTTTACTTGTTGTGAAAAAAAAAAAAGTAATCAATTCAAAATTCAAACAAATTTATAGGAATCATATTCTCAGAGGAAGGTATCTTGAAATGTGCCAGAAACTTGAATAACACTTCACACATATAAAGATGTACAATGCATTCATGT